>Ga0182030_10000417_pt1 | contig 78029 bp, 69 predicted proteins | sample 812S3MmetaG_FD_121299 | JGI IMG/M metagenome (GOLD analysis project Ga0182030, IMG submission 121299) | Permafrost microbial communities from Stordalen Mire, Sweden - 812S3M metaG (Illumina Assembly) | ecosystem: Environmental > Terrestrial > Soil > Wetlands > Permafrost | place: Sweden... | reverse complement strand
CCGCGAGAGCGACGCGCCGCCCGGAAAGCGCAACGCGATGACGCGGTTGCCCGGCGTCTCCGAGAGCGTATGGAAAAGCTGGAAGTCGCTGCCGCGGAAGAGCTCCGCGACGTCGGCGAGTTCGAGCCCGAAACGCAAGTCGGGTTTGTCGCTCCCGTAGCGCCGCATCGCTTCGTGGTAGGTGAACTGCGGGATCTCGCCCTCGATCGGCTGCTCGAGCGCGCGCGCCCACACGTCGCGCACGCACCCTTCCATCATCGCCATCACGTCGGCTTCGCTGACGAACGACATCTCGACGTCGATCTGGGTGAACTCCGGCTGGCGGTCGGCGCGCGGATCTTCGTCGCGGAAGCAGCGTGCGATCTGCATGTAGCGTCCGAGCCCGCCGATCATCAGGATCTGCTTGAGGATCTGCGGCGACTGCGGCAACGCGTAGAACGTGCCGGGGTAGATGCGGCTGGGCACCAAGTAGTCGCGCGCCCCTTCGGGCGTCGACTTGATCAGGATCGGCGTTTCGATTTCGAGGAACTCGTGCGCGTCGAAATAGTCGCGCATCGTCTTGACGATGCGGTGACGCACGGTGAGGTTGTTCTGCATCCGCGGCCGGCGCAGATCGAGGTAGCGGTACTTGAGGCGGACGTTCTCGTCGACGTCGTCTTCCGACGACACGACGAACGGCGGCGTCTCCGATTTGTTGAGGATTTCCAGCGTCTTCACCGGCACTTCGACCGCCCCGGTGACGAGCTTCGGATTCACGGTTCCCTCGGGCCGGAGCCGCACGCGCCCGTGCACGCGGACGACGAACTCGCTGCGCAGCGTTTCAGCCGCTTTGAACGTCGCGGCGTCGGCCGGATCGAACGTGATCTGCGTGATCCCGTCGCGGTCGCGCAGATCGATGAAGATCAAGCCGCCGTGGTCGCGGCGGCGGTGCACCCAGCCGGAGAGTTCGACGTCTTTGTCAACGTCGTTCGCGCTCAGCGCTCCGCAGGAAACGCGCGCAAATTCAGGATGGGTCACGTAATGCCGCCTTGATACCGGTGAGATAGTGATATTGGAAAGACAGGGTGCGCAAGAAACCCGGCGCCTTCGCACCGTCGTCGATGCGGCGCCGCAGCGTCGGAATCCGATCGATGAGGTCGTGCAGCGCCAGCGACACGGGCGTCATGCCCAAGCGCAAGCGCACGTCGAACGTCGGATGCTTGCGGAAGAAGCGCACCGTCGAGCGGCCGGCGAGTTCCATGCGGCCTTGCTGTTCGTCGAACGGTACCGGATGCCAATGGTAGTTGACCGCCTCGGCCGCGTATTCGATCGAGATGCCGGCGTGCTGCAAACGGTAGCCGAGCTCGAGATCCTCGTGGCCGTAACCGGTGAACGCTTCATCGAAGCGTCCGACGCGGTCGAGATCCTCGCGCCGGACCGAGCAATTGCCGGTCATGAAATAGAGCCAGGTCAGGTGCTTGCGCCCGGGCGGGTGCAACGGATCGCGCGCCGCGGCGTTGCTGCTCTTGCGCAGGTACTCATCGTAGGAATCGACCTGAATCTCGCAGCCGATCACCGCGCGCCCGGGGCCCTTGGCGTGCCGCGCCAAGTGGCGTGAGAGCAGGTCTGGTGATGCGATGATGTCGGCGTCGGTGAAGAACACGATCGGTGCGCGCGCCGCAGCGATCCCGGCGTTGCGCGCGCCCGCGCGGCCGGTATAGGGTCCCGGCAAATGGCGGACGTTGGGCGACGAGCGCGCGATTTCGGCGAGATATTCCGCCGTGCCGTCGTTCGACTGCGAATCGGCGACGATCACCTCGAAGGCGTCGGGACGCAGATCTTGCGCCACTAGCGCCGGGATGACGTAGCGGAGCGTGTCGATGCGATTGTACGTCGGAACGACGACGGAAATGTGCAGCTGATCGGTCATAGTAAACGTGCCACCGCCGCGACGATCTCGGCGCGTGAGGCCGCTAGGGCTTCCGGCGCATCGGTCGGGGGTTTGCGTAAGACCGCGTTCGGCACGCGATACGGCGACCATTCCTGAGAGTTCAGCCAAAAGTAGGTATGTTCGAACAGGACGATCGTCGGCCGTTTCACGGCGCTCGCGACGTGGGTGGCCCCGGTATCGATCGTGACGATGCAAGCGGCACGCTCGAAGGCCGCCGCCCACTGCCCGAAGGTGAGTCCGCCGGCCACCCGGTCGACGATCCCGGCCGAGCGTACGGCGTCGGCCAAGTCGACCGCGTCCGCCCCGTAGGTGGCCACCAGCGGCCGGCCCAGCAGACGCAGCTGCCGGAGGAGCTCGAGCAGGCTCGCGGTCGTGCTGCCATGCTCGGTCCAGCGCCGGCCGAGGTGGATGACGATCGGATCGAGCGGAAAATCGGCCACCTCCGCGCGGTCGTCATCGCTGATCATCACGCGCAGGTCGGGGACGATTTCGGTTGCACCGGCACGCTGCGCGAGCGCGAGCACTTGATTGACCTCGTGCATGACGAACAGGTGCGGATCGCGTTCGCACGTCGCCGGATCGGCGTTGCTGATCAAGCAATCGGTCAGCCAGCGCCGCGCGATGAGCCGCGTCAGGTAACGGCGCTCGTAGGTGTAGCCGATGCGGCGCGGGGCGCGCGTGGCCGCGACCAGCCGCATGTCGGCGGCGTTGGGCGCGAGCGCGACGGCGAGATCGACGCCGGCAAAACGCGCCCCGAACGCCTGCGGCTTCATACCCGGCGGTAAACATTCGACCGCGTCGACGTCGGGGCTATTCGCGACGACGACCGCGTTGTATTCGCTGCACGCGATCGTGATGTGCGCGTCCGGGAACGCGCGGCGAAACGTGGCGATCGCCGGCGTGGAAAGAATCAAGTCGCCCACACGATCCAGCCGCGAAAGCAAGATTTTCAAGGGAGTAGTTTTGACGCTGCTTCGGCCGTCGCGAGTTCGTCGTAGTAGGCGTCGGCGGCGAGGATCTGCGCGGCCAGCAGTTGCGGCGGCGAGAGACGTCCCGTTGCGTTGCCGAGCGGCGCCAAGACGCGCGCAATGCCGCTGCGATGCAACAGCGAGCCGAGCGCGCGCTGCGGCGGCGTCGCACCGATCGCGAGGTCGACGCGCCAGTGCGGATGTTTTGCGCGCAGCTGCACGGCCGTGCGCGCCTGCGCGCGCACTTGACGGACCATGCCGCCCACGTTCGTTCCGGCCGGTCGCGGCTTGTGATGAAAGGCCACGGCGAAGCGGTTGAAGACCGCGCGTGTGCCGATCGCGCGCAAACGCATCCCGAGTTCGATGTCTTCCCAGCCGTACTCGGTGAACGACTCGTCGAACCGGCCGCCCACGCGGTCGAGGCGCGCGCGCCGCAGCGAGACGTTGCTCGTCCAAAAATAATTGCCGCTGTAATTCGCGGGCGTCCACACCGGCACCGGAAGGTCGTCGAAGCTCTCGGTGTTGATCACCGCGCCGCGCACGATCACGTCGCCGTAACGGTCGTCGCTCGCGAGATGTTCGGCCGCGAATACCGGCGTCGGCAGCACGTCGTCGTCGATGAACGCGATGCGCTCGCCGGTCGCCCGCGCGATGCCCGCATTGCGGCCCTTGGCGAGTCCTGAGTTCGGCTGCTCGATCACGGAGAACGCGCAGCGGGCCAGCGGACGCACGCGTTCGATCACCGCGCTCGTGTCGTCGGGCGAACCATCGTTGACCAGCACCACTTCGTAGGCGTCGTCGGGCACGGTTTGATCGAACAGCGCTTCGAGCACGCGCTCCAGCAGACGCGCGCGGTTGTAGGTGCAGAGTTGGATCGTCAAGCGCGGCATCTCAGACGGCCTCGCGTTCGGTGATCGCCGTCTGCAGCCCGTCGAGCGCGCGCACGATGCCCGCGATGTCGAGATGCCGCACGCAAGCGAAGTCGGGACACGTTTCCTTGCGGTGTCCGGGCGGGCATGGGTAGACCGCGCGCACCACCGCCGTGTGCGAACCGATCGGCGCCCAGCGGTCCGGCTCGTCGGACTGCAACGCGAAGATGCCGACGGTCGGGGCGCCGGTCGCGGCCGCCACGTGCATCGGCCCTGAATCCATCGCCACGACGTACCGCGCGCGCTCCGCCAGCGCCGCGTAGGTGCCGATCGCCGTGGCGCCCGCAACGGAGATCGCGCCGGCACCGCGCGCGACGGCGTCGGCGACGGCGGCGTCCCCCGCGGTACCCGTCACCAGCAACGGAATCGGATCGCGCGCGCGCAAGGCCTGCGCGAGTTCGATGAACCCGGCCGACGGCCAGCGCTCGCGTTGCGCCGAGAGCCCGCGCGAGGGATGGAGCAGCGCAAACGGACCGGTAACGTTGCGCTCGGCGAGCAGTGCGCCGGCGGCCGAACGATCGTCGCCGGTCGGCACGAACGCCGGCTGCGCGACCGGATCGTCGCAGCCGATCGCGCGCGCGTAGTCGAGCAGAATCTGCGTCCAGTGCGAGGTGCGATCGCCGCGCTCGCTGCGCACGGTGACGCGCTTGGTGAACAGCGGCGAATACAAGCGCCGCGCTTGGCCCACGCGCACCGGAATCCGCGCCAGTGCGGGCACGGCCGCCGTGGTGAACGTCGCCCACGTCACGATCGCCGCCGCGTATCCGGCCGCGCGCAGATCTTCAGCCGTCGGGACGGGCGATGCGAGCACGTGCACGCGGTCGATCGCCGGATCGTGTTCGGCGACGGCACGATGCGCGGGCAGCACGAGCGCGTCGACGTGCGCGAAGCGCGAGCGCAGGGCGTGTGCGACGACGCCGGCCAGCAGCGTGTCGCCGATGCCGCCGCCCGCCGCGACGAGCAGCGCGCGATCAGAGGCCATCGAGCGCCTGCGCGATCAGCGTTTCGGGTGCGCGCGCGAGCTCGCTCGCGCGCACGACGATGTTCGAGCTCGCCCACGGCCGCCAGCGTCGCGTCTGGGCATCGAAACCGGCGTCGGGAAACACGTCGACGACCGGCACGCCGATCATGCCGGCGAGGTGCGCGGCGCCGGTGTCGGTGCTCACCAACGCGCCCGCCGCGTCGACCGCCGCGATCCACGCGCGCGTCGTTGCGGGCGCTTCGACGGCAAGCGCCGGAAACTGCGTGCCCATCGCATCGCGTTCGCCCGGCGCCGCGATGAAGCGCGCGCCGCGTTCGCTCAAACTCGCCATCAGCCGCGCCAGCGCGGCACCCGCGATGCCGAGCGCGTTCCACTTCGCACCGAGCTGCACGAGCAATCCGCGCCGCTCGGGCAGCGCCGCATCGCCCACGATCAGCGGGCGCAAGCGCGTCGCGTCGCGTTCCGGCGGCTCCGTGACGAGGCCGGCGCCGAGCCGCAGCATGATCTCCGCTTCGTGCGCATCGCTGCCGCGCACGGTCGCCGCACGTCCGATCGCGCGCGTCACGCGGCGCTTGATCCAGGCCGACTTGAACGGCTTGGCCCAGCCGGTCGTGAAACCGATGCGCTGCGGAACGGGTGCCGCCAGCTCGTAGGCTTCGGGTTCTTCGCTCGCGATCAAGGCGACATCGTAGTGCCGCGCTGCGATCTCGGCATCGGCCCGCGCGCGCGAAGCGGGGGTCGAACCATGCCGCGGCCACGGGATGCGTTCGAGCACGTGGGTCGCCGCCGCGGTTTGCGGTGCGAAGATGCCGGCGTTGCGGTCGCTCAGCGCGATGCCCAATTCATGGCCGGCGTTACGCAGCGCCGCGATCAGCGGCGTGCACACCAGCGCATCACCGATGCCGTCGAGTCGCACGATGAGCACCCGGCTCACCGCAGCGCGCGTTCGAGCTCGTCCACGTACACGCCGTCGAGAACGAGTTCGCGCGCGACGCGCGCCAGCGGAGCCGGAACGCGATCGCTGGTCGCGATGCCGGCCAGCCATGCCTGCGCGCCGGGCGGCGAGAACACGCGCGAGCGCATGCGGTTGAGCGCGTAGGCGCCGGTCGCGAGCTTCGCGCGGCGCGAGGGATCCTTGCGCACGAACTTCGCCGCCATACGCGCTTTCTCGATCGTCTTTTCGAGCGCGGCGTCGAACGTCTCCGTCGCCGGCGGTTTGATGTGCCAGAGATATGCGTCCCACGCGAAGCGCCGGCGCACGTCGAAGTTGCGCAGGCGCACGCCCAGCTCGGTGTCTTCCCAACCGTACTTGTCGAACGATTCGTCGAACCCGCCGACCGCCTGCAACGCGCCGAGCGGCACCGACACGTTGCAGGTGCAGAAGTACGCGTTCGAACCGTTGAGAAACGTCGGCACGGGCCGCACCTCGGCCGACGGCACGTTGATGATCGGACCGGTCACGACGTGCGGAAAGATCTGCGCGGCGTGCGCGCGCGCGTGGGCGGCGATGAAGTGCGGCGGCAGCACGACGTCGTCGTCGATGAATTGCACGATCTCGCCGGTCGCGACCGCGATGCCGGCGTTGCGCGCGAGCGCGCGGTTCGGCCGGGCCTCGAAGAGATAGGTCGCGCCGTTCCGCTCCGCGATCGCGCGCGTTCCGTCGGTCGAGCCGTTGTCGACGACGATCGCCTCAATCGCCGGCGCGCCGATCTGCGCGCGCAGCGATGTCAGCGCGCCGTCGAGTAACGCTGCGCGGTTGCGGGTGGCGATGATGACGCTGAATTTCATCCGCTGACGTCTTCGAGAAGCGCGTCGGCCATCCGCCCCGCGGCACCCCGGTGCGCCGCATACAGCGCGCGCAGATCGCTGCTCGCCGAAGTAAGCCACGCACGATCGGCATACCGCTCCGCGGCCACGTGCGCGATCCGCGACGGTAACTGCGTGCCGCGCAACTCGTGATCGATTTCGCGCTGGGCATCGATATTGGGCTGCGCGAAGTACGGAAAGCGTTTGGCCACCGCAACGACCGCGGCGCGCTTGACCGGCATCCCGATGAACGGCAGGCGGTCGATGTACTGAAACGGCCCGTTGATCACCACCAGTTCGGGCGCGTTCGACGGCGTGATCACGACGGCCGGGACACCGAGTGCCGCCAGTTCGATGACTTTCGTGCCGGGCAACGAGACGGCCAGCCGCGCGCTTTGCGCGGCGCGCATCGCCGCCTTGACCACGGCGAACCGTTCGCCCGCAACTTCGAGCGACGTACCGTCGGCGGCAAGCTTCGCGGGAATACCATAGGCGACGCGGCGTCCGCCGCGCGCGAGCGCCGCCGCCAGCGCCGCATCGGTGGTGAAAGGTGAGCGCGCGAAGGCGATCGGCACGCCGGGCAGCCGCCGGCGCAGTTGCAGCGCGGCCCGCACGAACATCGGAAAGATCTCCTCGACTTCGTGTTTGCGCGAGCCGGGAAAGAAGATCACGCCGTCGCGCGCCGCATCCGCGTCAGCTGCACCGCCGAAGTCGCCGGCCGCCTCACCGAAAGCGCCGTCGATGGCGAGATTGCCGACCACGCTGATCTTCGCGCCCGGGATGCCCCAGCCCAGCAGCTGCTGGCGGTTGCTCTCATCGACCGCGAACACGCGCGCGAAGCGCTCGACGTATTTCTTGCGCGAAAATTTATACGCGGTCGCCGTTCCGCCGAGGCGATCGTGCACGCGCGCGGCGTGCATCAGATCGCCGCCGAGATACTGCACGCGATCGGCATGGGGCGGCAATCCCTCGAGGCCGCGGCCGAGTGCGAAGCGCAGGTACTCGCCGGGCGTGTACACCGTCGCTTGCGGGAAGAGCCCGCGCGCATACGCTGCTTCCTGACCCGTCGCGTAGTCGTCGGGAACGCAAAAGATGCGCACGTCGAGCGCCGGGTCGCGCGCGTAGAGCGCGGTCAGCAACGGCCGCACCCAACCCGCGAACTCGCCCGGGCCGTTGGCGGTGAGCGCGAGGATCATGGCCGCGAACGGATCGTCGCGACGAGATCGGTCGTGCTCTTTCCGTCCAGGTGCGGCGCCAAGGCCACGCGCCCGCCGTTCGCTTCGACGACGTCGCGTTCGGGCAGATCTTCGACGCGGTACTGCGCGCTCTTCACGTGCACGTCGGGTTTGAGCGCCGCCAGCAATTCAACCGGAGTCGATTCATCGAACCCCACCACCGCATCGACGCTGCGCAGCGCGGCGAGCACGGCCGCCCGTCCGTCGAACGGCACGTACGGCCGCTGTGGTCCCTTGAGACCGCAGACCGACGCGTCGCCGTTGAGGCCCACGATCAGCGCGTCGCCTTGCGCGCGCGCCCACGCGAGATACTGCGTGTGTCCGCTGTGAATCACGTCGAAGCAGCCGTTGGTGAAGACGACGATCTTGCCGCGGGCGCGCAGCGATTCGCGCAACGCCACCGCGCCCGCGCGATCGAGCACGGGCGCGAGGAAGTCATCAGCGCTCGGCATCGTGTTCCATCAGCGCGATGATCTCGTCGGGCGAGGCCGTCGCGGTGCCGAGCTTTTCCACCACCGCCCCGGCGGCGAAGTTGGCCAGCCGCGTTGCGGTGATCACCGGCACGCGCGCGGCCAGCGCCAGCGTCAGCACGGCGACGACCGTGTCGCCGGCACCGCTGACGTCGAACACCGTCCGCGCCACCGATGGGATATGCTCGCGCGTGCCGTCCGCGCCGAAGAGCGACATGCCGTGCTCGCCGCGGGTGACCAGCACGTAGCGACACTGCAGGCGCTCGAGCAGCGCGCGTGCCGCGCGTTCGAGCGAGGCGTCGTCGACGATCGCGACGCCGCTCGCGCGCGCCGTTTCGGACACGTTCGGCGCGATGCACGTGACCCCGGCGAACAGGTCGACGTTGCCGGGCTTCGGATCGGCCACGACGACCGGCGCGGCCAGTGCGGCCTCGACGATGTCGCGGTGCAGCAAGCCCTTCGCGTAGTCGCTGAGCACCACCGCATCGGCACCCACGACCGCGCTTCGCACCGCAGCGACGATGCGCGCCCGGTCGGCGTCGGCGAGCGGCGCCGTCAATTCCCAATCTGCGCGCACGACCTGCTGGTTGTGCGCGACGACGCGCGTCTTGCGGGTGGTCGGCCGATCGTCGAGCGTGAGCAAGCCGGACGTATCGCAGTCGATGTCCGCAAACATCCCGCGGACGCGCTCGCCTTCGGCATCGTTGCCCACCACGCCGACGAACGTCACCGCCGCGCCGAGTGCGCGCAGGTTGTTCGCGACGTTGCCCGAGCCGCCGAGCGTGAACGAATGCTTATCGACGGCAACCACCGGCACCGGTGCTTCGGGCGAGATGCGCGAGACGCGGCCCCAGATCCACTCATCGATCATCACGTCGCCGACGACCACGATGCGCCGGCCCGCCATCCGCGCGAGTTCGTCAGCGGCCACGGCGCACGATCCATTCCGCCGCTTCGAGCAGCGTGTTCGCGCGCAGGTCCGGTTCCGGTCCCACGTAGGGCATCGGCCCCGGCACCGCGATGCCGGCGATGCCGGCGCGTTGACCGAGTTCGACGTCGCTGCCGCGGTCGCCGATCATCGCCGCGCGATCGAGCGTCAGCCCGTGTTCGCGCACCGCTTGGTGCAGCAGCGCGGGCTCCGGTTTGCGGCAATCGCAGCCGTCCTGATAGTGCGGGCACCAGTACCAGCCGTCGATCCCGAGGCCGTCGGCGGCGAGTCGCCGCACGATCTCCGCGTTCACGCTGCGGACTTGCACGTCGTCGAGCAAACCGCGCGCGATGCCGGACTGATTCGAGATGACGACCGTCGCGAAGCCGTGCGCGGCCAGCAGCTTGAGCGCATCGACGACCGTCGGCAGCAGCTCGACGCCGTTCGGATCGCCGAGGAAGCCCTTGTCTTCGATCAGCGTCCCGTCACGATCGAGAAACACGGCCGGTCGCGCCGGCATCATGCGAAGAGCAAATCTTGTTCGACGAGATCGCAGATGATGTGGCCGAGCGTGATGTGCACTTCTTGCACGATCGCGCTGTAACCGTGCGGTCCCATCAACACGAGATCGGCGATGTCGGCCAGCGGACCGCCGCCGTTGCCGGTGAACGCAACGGTCGTCGCGCCGGCGCGCCGCGCCGCTTCGATCGCACGCAAGATGCTCGGCGACTTGCCGCTGGTCGTGATGCCGACGATCACGTCGCCGGGCTGCGCGAACGCTTCGACTTGCCGCGCGAAAACGTTCTCGTAGCCGAAATCGTTGGCGATCGCGGTCAGCGCGCTCGTGTTGACCGACAGCGCCTCGGACGGCAGCCCGCCGCGCTCGCGTAAGAAACGCCCGCTGAACTCGGCCGCGAGATGTTGGGCGTCGGCAGCGCTGCCGCCGTTTCCGCACCACAAGACTTTCTTGCCGCTGCGAAACGCGAGGACCATCGCCGCGACGATCGCCGCGACTTGCTCGGGATAGTGCGGTGCCTCGAGCTGCCCGCGCCGGTCGGCCAGCAGTTCGGCGAACCCGCGCCGCACTACGGTTCGATCCAGAAGAGATCGTCGCCGAGCGAAACGAGCTGACCGTTCTCCGGGATCACGCGCGTGATCACGCCGGCGTACTCGCTCGTGATTTCGTTCATCAGCTTCATCGCTTCGAGAATGCACAAGGCCTGACCCGGAACGACGCGATCGCCGACGGTGACGAACGGTTCGGCGCCGGGCGAGGGCGCGCCGTAGAAGACGCCGACGACGGGCGCCGTGACGCGCTTGACGTTGGCTCCGGCGAGCGCACCGTTGACCGCGCCGTTTTCCGTTGCCGCCGGCCCCACGGCAGCGGCGGGCGCGGCGCCCGCAGCCATGACGACCGTTCCGGCCGGCGCCGGGTCCCGCGCGACGAGTTCGTACTCCGTTTCGCCGACCCGCACGCGCACCGCGTCGAGGTCGTATTCGCGCAGGATCTCGGCCAGCGCGCGGACGCGTGCGGCCTCATCGTCACTCATCCGTTGACTCTTCGACGATGGCTTGGGCGATTCTACCCACGGCGCCGTCCAGCGGCAGACGCCGTTCGGCGCGCTGCTCGAGGTCGCGGAAGACGATCTCGCCCAGCGCCAGTTCGTTGTCGCCGAAGATCAGCGCCCAGCGCGCGCCGTTGCGATCGGCGAGCTTGAAGTGCGCGGTCAGCTTGCGATCGCCGTAGTCGATGAAGACCGGCAGACCGGTCTGGGCGCGCAGCCGGCCGGCCAGCGGAATCAGCTGCGCGCGCGCGGCCGCACCGAGCGCGATCGCCTGGATTCCGCGCCGCGGTTTCGGCGTGCCGTCCTGCGCCGCATCGACCATCATGAGGAAGCGTTCGAGACCGAGGCCGAAGCCGACGGCCGCGGTCGGGGGCCCGCCGAGCGAGCTGACGAGGCCGTCGTAGCGGCCGCCGCCGCAGACGGTGCTCTGCGCGCCGAGGGCCGTCGAGGTGATCTCGAAGACCGTTCGCGTGTAGTAATCGAGGCCGCGCACGATCCGCGGATCGACTTCGTAGCCGATGCCGAGCTCGTCGAGATACCGCCGTACGCCGTCGAAATGCACGCGGCAGTCGTCGCACAGCGTGTCCAGAAAGGCCGGCGCGGTCGCCACGAACGGCGCATCGGCCGGCGACTTCGAATCAAGGATGCGCAGCGGATTGCGTTCGAGGCGCGATTGCGAATCGGCCGAGAGCTCCGCGAGATGCGGCCGGAAATGGGCCAGCAACGCCTCGCGGTAACGCGGGCGGCAGACCTCATCGCCGACCGAGTTCAGCCGGACCGTCACGCCCGAGAGCCCGTAGCGTCCGAGCAGGGTCGTCGCCAGACCGATCACTTCGGCGTCGGCCTCGGGTCCGGCGAAGCCGAAGCACTCGATGCCGAACTGGTGCGCCTCGCGGAAGCGGCCGGCTTGGGGCCGCTCGTAGCGGAAGATCGAGCCGATGTAGTAGAGCCGCTGCGGCCCTTGGGCGAGCAGTGAATGCTCCAGGACCGCGCGCACGACCGGCGCCGTCCACTCGGGCCGCAGCGTCATGCTGCGATCGCCCTTGTCCTGGAACGTGTACATCTCTTTCTCGACGATGTCGGTCGTCTCGCCGACGCCGCGCACGAACAGCTCGGTCGCCTCGAACGTCGGCGTACGGATCTCGCCATAGCCAAAGCTCTCGGCGATCTGGCGCGCGTGGGCTTCGAGGCGGTTCCAGTCGGCCGAGCGGGGCGGCAGCACGTCGTGGGTGCCGCGCGGGGCGGCCAGGCGATTCACGGGTGCCGAACTTTCCGTGAACGGTACGCCGGGCCTTCAGCCGCCGCCGCTCGCTACGTACGGTCGGGCCTTTTAGCCCGCCTTGTACCCCGCTTTCTTACCTGGTATTCTCTACGCGATGGAGGAGCAGGCGGCAGGAAAGTCCCCGTTTTTAAGTGCCGGCGACGCCCATCTGCAAGCGATGTCGCTGCCGATCGGCGAGATCGTCCGGCGGCTGCTCGAGCTGCTCGATGCCTCCACCGTCGCCGTGATCGCCGGTGTCTCCGAAACGCGCGCCGTGCACAGTTGGCTGAGCGGCCGGGAACCGCAGCGCCCGCAGGTGTTGCGCTTCGCGCTCCAGCTCGGCGCGATGATCGCCAATGCCGCCGACGCCGAGTTCTGCAAAGCGTGGTTTCACGGCAGCAATCCGAACCTGAACGATCGCGTGCCGATGCTGATGCTGCGCGACTTGCCGCTGAGCGAAATACAACCCGAACTGGTGGGTGCCGCTCGCCTGTTCGCTGCACGGCCGGGAACGGGTTCCTCAGCCTAACACCCCAGCCCGAATCGCGCGCCGCCCGACAGGCTCAATCGGCGCCACGAATGGCCCCGCAATCACAACTTGTATGGGGTCACGGTCAGGCCTATCCTTGTCACAGAGACGAGGTTGTTTATGGCCGTCCATTCGTTCCCAACGTTCCCCGACGATCCACTCAATTATGCGGAGGCGCCGGCGGGCGTATTCATTCACGACGACACGCATCCGCGTGCGTCGATCGTGCAAGTCTTCCGTGAAGCAACGTTCGCCGACACCGAAGCATTGGAATCGATGATCGTCAGCGTCATTCGCATCGGGCGTCCCGTCATCATCGACCTGCGCGAATGCACCTATATGGACTGCGCGACGATCGGCGTCATCGTGCGCGCCGCGAAAAATCTCGGCGCTCAATTGCGGATCGTGATCCCGCCGCATAGCCAGGGATTCCGTATGCTCGAGTTGACCGGCCTTACGCGGGTATTGTATCTGTTCGAAACGATCGAAAGTGCCGTACAACCGATCGTCGACGCGCCGCCGCCGTCGCACTTGCGCAGCGTAACGCGCTAAGCGCCCGTTTTCATCTTTACGGTGAGCCTCGCCGCGCATGGGATCGATCCGGATGCAATTCCGGGCCCGGGTGATCGCGGAGGAGATCTCGCGAGCGTTGAAGCCCACTAAATGATGGCGGCTTGGGCGCAGCCCAAACGCAACGGATTCACGGAACGTGAATCCTAGTCGCCGGTACGCGGCTCGAGCAACTCCACCGGAATCCCGTTGGGATCTTCGACGAACGCGATCCAGCGGTTGCCGCTGGGCGGCTTTTTCGGCTCGGTGAGGATCTTCACGCCCAGCCCGCGCAACCGCTCGATCGTGCTCTTCATGTCGCCGTCGATTTCCAGCGCGAGGTGTTCGTAGCGGTTGCCGATCGCGTACGGCGGATGCTCTTCCAGATCGTACACCAGCTCGATGTACGCGTTCCAATCGCTGCCGACGAACGCCATGTCGGCGTTCCCCGGATAATGGTTCGGTCCGCCGAGCAGCTTGAGCCCGAGTTTGTTGGTGTAGAATTCGATCGACGCCGCCATGTCGTTGACGAAGATCGACGTGTGCAGATAGCGTGCCATAGGGTCTCCATTCCGGAGCCAGGAACGGGCGGCCTATGCCGGCCATGCTGAAGGACGTTTCCATACCCGTTTCCGGCGGCACGATGCCGGCCTTCATGGGTTTGCCCGATGTCGCTCCCGCACCGGCGCTCATCATCGTACCGTCGGTGTTCGGCATCGTCCAAGCCGCCAAGAACACCGTCGAAATGTTCACCGCCAACGGTTACATCGCAATCGTGCTGGATGTATTTTTCCGGACCATCCCCGGCCCGAAGAACATCGCCGACAAAACCGAGTTCGCCGAGGCGCTCGAGCGTAACGAGCGGTTCGATGCCGACCAAGGTCAACGCGACATGGAAGCTGCGCGCGACTACGCGCTCGCGCTGCCGCAGTGCAACGGCAAGTGGGCGATGATCGGCTACTGCTTCGGCGGCCGCTACACGCTGCGTGCCGGCGCCTACATGGGCGCCGACGCCGTCGCGGCGTTTCACCCCTCGAAAATGGGCCTCGAACTCGAAGCGGCGGCGGCGATGCACGTGCCGGCGAGCTTTCATTTCGGCGGCGCCGATCAACAGGTTCCGCTCGCGGAGATCGAAGCGGTGCAGCGCGCGCTGGCCGGCAATTCCCGCGCCGAGACGTACGTCTATCCGGGTGTCGGACACGGCTTCACGAGCCCGGGCGGCCCGTCGTATGACGCCGGCCTGGCGCGGCTCTCGCTCGAGCGAACGCTGCTCATGCTCGACCAGCTGAAGTCGACCGTCCGTATTTAGGCGGCTTGGGCGCAGCCCAAACGCGACGGATTCACGGAACGTGAATCCACTAGATTCCGGTGAAGTGGGCGGTGGCCCAGGGCGCCGTCAACGCGGCGCCTACGAGGAACGCCGCGATGAAGAGCGCCGGTTGACGCAACACCCCAAAGCCGAAGAGCGCGAGCGGCAGCGGCGCGATGTACAGCAGTTCCACACCGAGGTCGTGAAAGGGCTGCAGCGCGATCGAGCCGTCGAGCCCGTACTGCACCCAGAGCGCGTCGGCGACGCGGTCCACCACCCCAAGCACGAGCGCGTACCCGACCAGCCGAACGATGAACCCCGCGATCGCGCGCACGTTAGTGCAGGAAGTAGCGGTAGTTCGAGAAGACCAGCGCGATATCGCGCTCGTCGGCCGCGGCAATCACCTCGGCGTCGCGGATCGAACCGCCCGGCGCGATGACCGACGTGCAGCCGGCGTCGACCGCCGCGATGAGCCCATCCGGGAACGGGAAAAAGCCGTCGCTGGCGCACGCCGCGCCCTGGGCATATTCGCCGGCCCGCTCGCCGGCGATCCGCACTGCACTCACCCGGTTCGTTTGCCCAGCACAGATGCCGCGCGAAACCACGTCCCGCACGACCGCCACACCGTTGGACTTCACGTGGCGCACGATATCCCAGGCGAAGATAAGGTCGCGCCACTCGGACGCGGTGGGCTGGCGCTTCGAGACGACGCGCCAGCTCTCGGGTTCAGCCTTCGGATCGTCGTCCTCCGCCAGCACCCCGCCCAGCGCCGAACGCACGCGCAGTTCGGCGGCGATGCGTTGCGGCATGCCCGCATCGTAGCGCATGATGCGCAGGTCCTTGCGCTTTTTGAGGCGCTCGAGCGCGTCGTCGTCGAATGCCGGCGCGGCGACGATCTCGAGGAAAAACCCGCGCAGGGCCTCGGCCGTCGCGAGATCGATCGTGCCGTCGACGGCGATGATCCCGCCGTAGGCCGAGGTCGGATCGGCATCGACCGCGGCGCGCACGGCCTCCGCAACCGTCGCCCGTTCGGCCACGCCGCACGGCACCGTGTGCTTTACGATCGCGGCGCGGCAGTACGCCCGGCCGAGTTCGGCCGGCGGCGGATCGATGCCGATGTGCGCGCGCACCAGGAGCCGCAACGTGGCATCGAGGTCGAGCAGGTTGTTGTAGGAAAGCGCCTTGCCCCAGAGCTGTTCGGGCAGTTGCGTTTCGCGCGCAAGATAGAATGCCGCCCGGTCTTGCGGGTTCTCGCCGTAGCGCAGCGGCTGTTCGATCGGGATCGAGAGCGCGAGCGAGCCCGGCAATTCGTTCGCCAACAGCCCCGACTCCATGTAGCGCGAAATCGCGGAGTCGTACTCGGCCGTGCGTTCGAACGCGCGCGTCGCGAGGCGCCGGCGGGCGTCGCGTGCGAGCCCCTGCGGCAGCGCCGCAATCAACTCGGCGTACTGCTCGGGATCGCTGAGCACGGTGACGCGCTCGAAGTTCTTCGCCGCGGCGCGCAACAGCGATACGCCGCCGACGTCGATTTGTTCGATCGCTTCTTGCAACGTGGCGCCGGCGCGCGCGACGGTCGATTCGAACGGGTACAGGTTCACGACGATCGTGGAGAGCAGCGGGATCTTATGCTGCGCGGCTTCCGCCTCGTGGACCGGGTTTGACGTATCGCGCAAGATACCGCCGAATACGTTCGGGTGCAGCGTCTTCACACGGCCGTCGAAGAGTGCCGGGAACCCGGTGAGGTCTTCCACGTCGTGCACGGTCAAGCCGGCCGCGCGCAAATGCGCGGCCGAACCGCCGGTGGCATAGATCGTGGTGCCGGTTTCGATCAGTTTGCGGGCGAGCTCGACGACCCCGGTGCGGTCGTAGACCGAGATCAGCGCCGCGGCGTTACCCGGCAACGAGGGCCTCTTCGCGCGCCGGTTCGGAACGCTCGTTCGTGTTGAGTTCGGCCGAGATGATCGAGGACACGCCCGGCTCTTGCATCGTCACGCCGTACATGCGCGAGGCGAGTTCCATCGTTTTCTTGTTGTGCGTGACGATCAGCATTTGCGAGTCGTTCGAGAGCTCGCGAATCATCGCCGAGAGCCGGTCGACGTTGGCATCGTCGAGCGCCGCATCCACCTCGTCGAGCAGGTAGAACGGCGACGGTTTGACGCGGATCAGCGCGAAAATCAGCGCCGCGGCCGTCATCGCGCGTTCGCCGCCCGAGAGCGCCGTCAACGGCGTCATCTTCTTGCCGGGCGGCTGCACCGCGATCTCGATGCCGGTCTCCGAAAGATGCTCGGGATCGGTCTGCCACATCTTCGCTTCGCCGCCGGGGAATAGCTGGCCGAACGTTTCGGAGAAGCGCGCGCTGACCAGCGCAAACGTTTCGTTGAACTGCACCTGACTCGAAAGCTCGATCTCGGCGATCGTTGCCAAGAGCGTCTCGCGCGCTTTCTGCAGATCGTCCATTTGTTCGCGCAAGTAGCGCTCGCGTTCGACCAGTTCGTCGCGGTCGGCTTCGGCGTTGAGGTTGACGTTGGCGCTCAAGCGCGCGAGCTCTTCCCGCAGCCGCGGCAGTTCCTCGATCACGTCGTCGGGTTCGTTCGTATACCGCTCCACGACGTCGCGCTGCTCGTCGTCGGTCGCCGGATTCTGCGCGAACGTCTGCACGAGCATGCCCAGCTCCGCATCGATCTCGGCCAAGCGCCGGCGCGATCCTTCGCCGGCGGCGGTCGCTTCGCGGTCTTCGGCGTGGGCGATGCGCTCGTCGGCTTCGCGTTGGGCCAGATCGTTGGCGGTCGCTTCGCGGCGCGCGTTGACGTCGCTGACCGCGGCGTCCGCGGCGGCCACTTCTTCGCGCGTTACGGCCAGCCGTTCGGACTCCGCGGCGATCGCTTCGCGCAGGCGCTCGAGTTCGTGCGCGGTCTGTTCGCGCGTCGCCGCGACGCGTTCGGAATCGGCGTCGAGCAAGCCCAGGCGCGTCGCGTGACCCTCGCGCTCCGTGTTCAACGACGCGATCGTTTCGCGCAAGCTTCCGGCTTCGGACGCCACTTCGTGCTGCGCGTCTTCGGTCGCCGCGATCGTCTCGCGGGCCGACGCGAGGGCGGCGACCAGCGCCTCGCGCCGCTCCTCCAGATCGGCCGCGTCGAGCGCGGTCGTGTCGAGGGCCGCGAAAGTCTGCTGCGCGGCTTCGAGTTCGCGCTCGGCCGTCGCAACCCGCTCGCCGATGGCGGTCAGCTCGCCGTCGATGCGCGCGATCTCGGCTTCGGCACCGCTGCGGCGCGCGCTGGCATCGCGCAGCGCGGCTTCGGCTTCACCGGCCGCCGTAACGGCGGCATCGCGGGCCGCAGCTGCGGCGTCGAAGTCGGCTTTCGCCGCCAGCCCGTCGAGTTCGATCGTCTCCAGCTCGGCGCGCAACTCCGGGATCCGCTCGCGCAGCGACTGCGCTTGCGCGCGCCGGCCGAGGATCGAGCGTTCGCGCCGGTAGCGGCCGCCGGTGATCGCACCGCCGCCGAGGATCTGTTCGCCCTCGAGCGTGACGATCGAATCGCGGAAGTGCTCGCCGCGCACGAGCGCGATGCCCGTGCGCAGTTCGTCGACCACCAGCACCCGTCCGACGAGGAATGACACGATGCCGCGGAAGCGTTCTTCGCTGCGCACCAATTCGTGCGCGTATCCGACGATGCCGGGCCGCCCCGCGAGCGCGCCGAGCTTGTGCCCGTCGCGGTTCGCCAGCGTATCCAGCGGGAGAAACGTCGCCCGGCCGGCTTCGCGTTCGCGCAGAAAGGCGATCGCGCGTTCCGCGTCTTCGCTCGTCGCGGTGACGATGTTGGAGAGGCCCGCGCCGAAGGCGACGTCAAGCGCGCGCGCGTAGCGTTCGTCGACCTCGATCAGGTTGGAAACCACGCCGTGCAAACCGCTGAGATCGCCGCGCGCGGCCGCCTCGACGACGGCGCGGGTACCGGGAACGTGCCCTTCGAGCGTGGCCTCCAGCTCTTCGATCGTGTGCAGCCGCGATTCGGAAGCCGCGAGGTCGCTCGCCACGCCGCGATAGCGGGCATGCAGTTCGGCCACGCGCCGCTCGGCCGCTTCGCCGCGCGCCGCTTGCGCGCCGGCCTGTTCGCGCTGCGCCGTCGCGTCGCGCTCGAAGCGCGCGATCAGCACGTCGCATTCATCGAGCACCGTGCGCGTTTCGGCTGCCCGGGCCGTGAGGCGCGTGCGCTCGCCGTCGAGCCGGCCGCGCTCGCCGGTGAGGCGCGCGATGTCGCTCTGCGTGCTCGCCAGTCGCGCGCGCCGTTCCGCTTCGCTCGCCGCGCGTTCGGCGACGATCGCCTCGACGCTGCGCAGGTCGGCATAGATCGTGTCGAGGGCCCCGCGCGCATCGGCCACGGCCTGTGTAGCGACGCTCTCGCGCGTGCGCACTTCGTCGGCCCGCAGCGTCAGCGGATCGAGTTGCGCGGTCAGCTCGTCGATGCGTGCGCGCAGGCGTTCGCGCTCGCTCTCGACGCGGTCGCGGTCGGCGATGCTGGCGTGCGATTGCGCATCGAGCGCATCGCGGCGGGCGGCGGCGGCGGCGAGATCGGCTTCGATGCGCGAGGTCACTTCGCGCGTGCGCTGCGCCTCGACCCGGCGTTCCTCGCGTTCGAGTTCGAGCGTGTAGAGTTTCGAGCGCAGCGTTTCGGCTTCCGCGCCCAGGATTGCGGCACGGGCGGCCGCGCCGGCGCGAATGTCTTCGTTCCGGGCGGCGTCGGCGGCGACGCGTTCGCGTTCTTCGCGGCGCGACGCGCTCGCGCGCAGGTACGAGAGGATCTCGAGATCGCGCACGCGCGCCGTCACGCGCCGGTAGCGCTTCGCCCGGCGCACTTGCGTATCGAGTTCCGGCACGCGGCGGTCGAGTTCGGCCAGCAAATCGTTGACGCGAATCGCGTTCTGTTCGGTCGCATCGAGCCGCCGCATCGATTCGGCTTTGCGCGCGAGAAATTTGCCGATGCCGGCCGTTTCTTCGAAGAGCGCGCGGCGTTCGGTGGGTTTCGAGGACAGGATGGCGTCGATCTGACCTTGCGAGACGATCGCGTACGAACCGGGCCCCAAACCCGTGCCCATCAGCATCTCGATCACATCGCGCAGACGCACCGCGCTGCGGTTGATGAAGAACTCCGATTCGCCGACCCGGTACGCACGGCGCGTGATTTGGACTTCGGCGAAATCGAGCGGCAGCGCGCGGTCGCTGTTGTCGAACGTCAGCGAAACCTCCGCCATGCCGAGCGGCTTGCGCGTCGTGTTGCCGGCGAAGATGACGTCTTCGAGGTGCTGCGAGCGCAACTGGCGGGTGTTCTGCTCGCCCAGCACCCAGCGAATCGCATCGACGAGGTTGGACTTGCCCGAACCGTTCGGGCCGACGACCGCCGTGATCCCCTGGTTGAACTCGAGCGTGGTGGACTCGGCAAACGTCTTGAAGCCGAAAACTTTGAGGGTTTTGAGTCGCATCGGTAGTTAGGGTGCCTTCGTTCGATTGCGGGACGGGCGAAGCGCGATGACGCGCCCCTCCGGTGGGGGTGACGGCGGCGGTGATTCCGGCGGCTCGGGTTCGGGATGACGGTTGCGCAGGTACGCGAGCGCCATGGCGGCCGCACTCTGCTGAGCCGCCTTCTTCGACGCCCCGATGCCTTCGCCCACGATCTCATCGGCAATTCGCACCTGGGAGGTGAAGCGCCGGTCGTGCGGCGGGCCCTCGGCCCGCTCGAAATAGATCGGGGCGACCGAGAAGCGGGCCTGGGTGAACTCTTGGAGGGCGGTCTTGGCGTCGCTCTCGGCGGCGTCGGCGTGGTCGGCGTGCGCGAAATGGTGCGTCTCGAGGAAGCGCGCCACGCGTTCCACGTCGGTCGCGAGGTACAGGGCCCCGATATAGGCCTCGAAGACGTCGGCCAGCACCGAGGTGTTGGAGGCGCCGCCGTCCTGCTGCATGCCCACGCCGAGGCGCACGATGTCGCCGAGGTACAGGCGCCGCGCCGATTGCGCGCAAGCGTCGCCGCTGACGATCGAGGCCCGCCGCCGGCTCAGCTCGCCCTCGCCGGCGTCGGGATAGCGGGACCACAGCCAGCGCGAGGTGAGAAACCCCAGGATGGCGTCGCCGAAGAACTCGAGCCGCTGGTTCGAGGGGCCGGCGCCTTCGCTCGATGCGCTCTCGTGCACGAACGCCGCTTCCACTGCCGACGGATCCAGTTCGGGCGCGCCGCTCAGCTTGAGCAGCGCGGTGATGCGGCGCCTATGCTGGGATGACATGGCGTGCAAAAACGACGGTCGTGTTGTGGCCGCCGAAACCGAACCCGTTGGAGATCGCGACGTCGACCTGCGCGTCGCGCGCAACGTTGGGAACGTAGTCGAGCCGGCATTCCGGATCGGGAAATTCGTAGTTGATCGTCGGCGGAAGAATGCCGTGGTAGAGCGCGAGCGCGGTCGCCGTTGCTTCGACCGCACCGGCGGCGCCGAGCAAATGGCCGTGCATCGATTTGGTCGAGCTGACCGCGAGTTTCGCCGCGTGCTCGCCGAACACGGTCTCGATCGCTTGCGATTCGGCGAGATCGCCGAGCGGCGTCGACGTCCCGTGCGCGTTGACGTATCCGACGCTTTCTTTCGCGATGCCGCTGTTCTCGAGCGCGCGCCGCATCGCCAAGATCACGCCTTGCGATTCGGGATCCGGCTGAGCGATGTGATATGCGTCGCCCGACTGTCCGTAACCGAGAACTTCGGCGTAGATGCGCGCGCCGCGCGCCAGCGCGAATTCGCGTTCCTCCAGCACCAGTATGGCCGAACCTTCACCGAGCACGAACCCGTCGCGTTGCAGATCGAACGGCCTACTCGCGCGTTCGGGCTCGTCGTTCCGGCGTGAGAGCGCCTTCATCGAATCGAACCCGCCCATCGCCGTCGGCATCACCGTCGCTTCGCTGCCGCCGGTGACGATCGCAATCGCTTGGCCGAGCGCGATCTTGTCGAACGCCACCGCAAACGCGTCGTTGGAACTCGCGCACGCGCTGGCCACCGAGAACACCGGGCCGCGCAGACCATGCGCCATCGAGATGTGGGCCGCGGCGGCGTTCGACATCAGCATCGGCACGAAGAACGGCGAAATGCGATCCCACGCTTTGTTCGGCGCCACCGCGATGACCGTATCTTCAACGGTGATGATGCCGCCGATGCCGCTGGCAACGATCGAGCCGGTGCGCGCGCGCACGTCGGCGTCGGCGGGGAAGTTCGCGTCAGCCAGCGCTTCCGCGGCCGCGACGACCGCGAAGTGCGCGTAGCGGTCCATCCGGCGCGCTTCCTTGCGGCCCAGCACGGCGTCGGCGTCGAAGTTCTTCACCTCGGCGGCGATGTGGGTGTGCAGCTTCGATGAATCGTATGCGGTAATCAACGCCACGCCACTGCGCCCCGCAACGAGGGCTTCCCAAAAAGCGTCCCGCGTGTTGCCCAGTGGCGTAACCGCCCCGATACCGGTAATGACGACTCGCCGCTTCTCCAAAACGTGCGGGGATACGACGACTCCGAAGCGACCCCATGCACATGCCCCCCTTTCCACCCGGCCCCGGCTCCCTCGAAGCGTTCCGCGGAATGCTCCCAGCGCGCGGAATGAGCGGCTTCCCGGGCTTTTTCGAGCGCACCGCCGCCCGCTACGGGCCGATCGCCAGCAGCCGCTTGGCACGCAACCGCTTCTACTACGTCAGCGAGCCGGCCGCGATCGAAGAGGTGCTCGTGACGGCGGGGCGCTCCTACATCAAGGGCCGCGGCACGCAGCGGCTCGAGCGGCTCCTCGGCAAGGGGCTCCTGACCAGCAACGGCGCCGTCCACCTGCGCCAGGGGCCGACGTCAAGGACGACGCCGACACGATCGGGCGGGCCCTGCACGCGGCGATGGAGAGCTTCCCGATCTCGCTCACCCCGATCGGCGAGCTGCTCGACCACTTGCCCTGGGTACCGGTCGTGCGGCGTTTTCTCGGCGCACGGGCGGAGCTGGACGCGATCGTCTTCCGGCTGATCTACGCGCGACGTGCCCAGGATCGCCGCGAGGGCGAGAGCGAGACGAAAGACGTGCTCGGGATGTTGCTGGCCGCGGGCGACGGCGAAGGCGGCATGGACGTCGAGCAGATCCGCGACGAGGTGATGACGATCTTCCTCGCCGGCCACGAGACGACGGCGATGGCGCTGACCTGGACGTTCTGGCTGCTCGCCCAGTCCCCAGACGTCGAGCAGCGGTTGCGGACCGAACTCGCGAGGGTGCTCGCCGGCCGGCTACCCACCATGGACGACGTGCCGGCGCTGCGCTACACCCGCGACGTGATCGCCGAGTCGATGCGGCTCTATCCGCCGGCCTGGGTCGTCGGGCGGCGGGCCGTCGAGGACGCGCCGCTCGGCGAGTGGACGGCCCAAGGGCTCGATCGTGATCATGAGCCAGTGGATCACCCACCGCGCCCCCCGCTACTGGCGCGAGCCCCAAGCCTTCCGGCCCGAGCGCTGGTCGAACGGCGAGACCGACGGCCTGCCGAAGTTCGCCTACTTCCCCTTCGGCGGCGGCACCCGGGTCTGCATCGGCGAGGCCTTCGCCTGGACCGAACTCGTCCTGGTCCTCGCCACGATCGCCCGCCGCTGGACCTTCACGCCCACACCCGGCCTCGAATCCCTCACCCCCCAGCCCTCGGTCACCCTCCGCCCCGCCGGCCCGGTTACGTTGTCACCCCGAGCTTGTCGAGGGGCAGCCGTAACCGCCGGCTTTGGTGGCGCCCCTCGCCCTGAGCTTGTCGAAGGACGGGCGTCCTGCTATACTCTCTCGGCTATGTTTCAATTTGATCTGCAGCTGTTCGCGTCGAAGAAAGGTGCCGGTTCCACGCGGAACGGCCGCGACTCGAACGCGCAGCGTCTGGGTGTGAAGCGCTTCGGCGGCCAGCAAGTGGTGCCGGGCAACATCATCATCCGTCAGCGCGGGACGAAGTTCTATCCGGGCGTCGGCGTCATGATGGGCAAGGACCACACGATCTTCGCCGTGGTCGAAGGTCAGGTCAGCTTTACGTCCTCGCGGAACCGTAAGCATATCAACGTTATCGCGGCCGGCTAACTCGCTGGCCCCCACGCTCGCTTTTGAAAAGAGAGCCGCGCGGCTCTCTTTTTGATTTTCGGCACACTATGCAATTCATCGACGAAGCAGCGATCACGCTCGAAGCCGGCAACGGCGGCGACGGCATCATCGCGTGGCGCCGCGAGAAATACGTGCCGAAAGGCGGCCCCGCCGGCGGCGACGGCGGACGCGGCGGCGACGTGTTTCTCGAAGCCACGCCCAACGTCGGTACGCTGGTCGATTTCCGTTTCAAGAAAGTCTTTCGCGCCGATTCCGGCAACGCCGGTTCGCAAAACAACAAGTCGGGCAAAGCCGGCGACGATCTGGTGATCCCCGTGCCGGTCGGAACGCTCGTGTATCGCGCGCCGATCGATGCCGAAGGCACGGTCGGGCAAGAACGGCTGTTTGCCGACATGAGCGAGCCGATGCAACGCACGCTCGTCGCCAAAGGCGGCCGCGGCGGCCTCGGCAATCAGCACTACGCAACCTCCGCGCGCCAAGCCCCGCACTTCGCGGAAAAAGGCGACAAGGGCGAACGCTGCACGCTGCGTCTCGAATTGAAATTGCTCGCCGATGCCGGCTTGATCGGGCTACCGAACGCGGGCAAGTCGACATTGCTCTCGGTGGTGTCGGCGGCGCGGCCGAAGATCGCCGACTATCCGTTCACCACGCTCGAGCCGCAACTCGGCGTCGTGCGCATCGACGAAGAATCGTCGTTCGTGCTGGTCGACGTTCCCGGCTTGATCGAAGGCGCGAGCGAAGGCGCGGGGCTCGGCGACCGCTTCTTGCGCCACGTCGAACGCACGCGCGTGCTGATCCATCTGATGGACGGCGCGAAGCCGCTCGACGAACTGCTCGCCGACAAGACGATCATCGAAAACGAACTCGCGGCGTGGAACCCGGCGCTGCCGCACAAGCCGACGATGCTGGTCATCACCAAACTCGACTTGCCCGACGCGCGCGCCACCTTCGACGTGCTCCAAGAACGCTTTCCCGACGTGCGCGGCATCTCGGCTGCGACCAACGAGGGCGTGCGCGAACTGATGTACGCGGCGTGGGAGATCGTTCGCGCGCTGCCGCCGCCGGATGTTTCCGCGCCGGAATCCGCCGTGCACGATTTGCGCCCCGACGAGCCGTTCGAGATTCGCGTGGAAGACGGCATCTACGTCGTCAGCGGGGATCGCGTGGAACGCCTTGCGCAAATGACGGATTTCGAGTCCGACGAAGCCCTGGCGCGCTTCGAGCAGATCCTCTCGAAGATGGGCGTAACGAAGAAATTGCGCGAATTGGGCGTGCACGACGGCGATACAGTGCGTATCGCAGGCGTGGAGTTCGATTACAGTTGAGCCTCGGAATCTTCGGCGGCTCGTTCGACCCCGTGCACAACGGGCATCTCTTCGTAGCCGAAGCGGTGCGCGAAGCCTGCGGTCTGGCGCGCGTGCTGTTCGTGCCGACGCGTCAAGCCAACCATCGCACGATGCCGCTCTCCGCGCCGGCCCACGCGCGCGCCGACATGATCCGCTTCGCCATCGCCGCCAACACGGCGTTCGCGCTCGATGAAAGCGACATGGCCGACGATGCAACCGGATTCACGGCCGATCTCTTGCCGCGGTTGGCGCAGCGTTATCCGGGCGAAGAGCTGACGTTCATCGTCGGCGGCGACTCGCTCGTGCACTCGCATTGGGAGCGGCTCGATACGATTCTCGATCTCCTGGCAGCATTCGTCGTCGCCCCGCGCGGCGACGTCACCCAAACCGAACTCGACGCCGCGCTGGCCGATCTCGCGCCGGAGCGGCGCGCAAAAGTTCGCTATCTCGACCTGCCGCTCGTCGCCGAGTCGGCGACGCTGATACGCGCGCGCTTGGCCGAACGGCGCAGCGTGCGCTATCTCGTTCCCGAACCTGTCTTCCGCTACATCAAGGAACACGGACTGTATCAATGATCGATGGCGCAATCGGCGGCGTTCCCGCGCGCGAACTCGCCGCTACGTACGGCACGCCGCTGGTGGTGATCGACACCGAAGAAGTGGATCTCGAGATCGACCGCTTCATGCGCGCATTCGGGGCGCGCGGCATCGCCGTCGGCTACGCGGGCAAGGCGTTCCTCGTCACGGCGATGGCCGAACTGCTCGCCGCAACGCCGTTGCGGCTCGACGTTTGCTCACTCGGTGAACTGATCACCGGCGAGCGCGGCGGATTCCCCGCCGGCCGGATGTATTTTCACGGCGTCGCCAAGACCGCGGCCGAACTGCAAGCCATCGCCGATCGGCGCGTGGCCTTCGGCGTGATCGACAACGCGGAAGAGATCGAGCGGCTTGCGCTATTGGCAAGCACGCAAGCGCCGGTCGACGTGATGCTGCGCATCAACACCGGCATCGAAGCGCACACCCATGAGTTCATTCGCACCGGCGGCGAAAATACGAAGTTCGGCATCCCCGAACGCGATGCGCACGACACGATCCGGCGCATCGCCGCGCTGCCGCAATTGCGGCTGATCGGGCTGCATTCGCACGTCGGCTCGCAGATCGTCGACGTCGAACCGCTGGTCGCCAACCTGGCGGCGCTCATCCCCTACGCCGACGCCGCGCGGGCGCTCGGATTGCCGGTCGAAGAACTCAACCTGGGCGGCGGGATCGGGATCGAAAACGGCCCCGGTGATCCCCGCCCGATCGATCTCGAAGCCTTTGCTCAAAGGCTGGCGACCCGGGCCGCAGCCACCCCGTACCGGCTCGCGATCGAGCCCGGCCGGGCCCTGGTGGCCCGGGCCGGCAGCTTGCTCTATCGAGTGATCACGGTCAAGCGCCAGGGGTCACGGCGCTTCGTCGTGGTCGACGGGGGCATGACCGACAACCCGCGCCCGCTGCTCTACGGCGCCCATCATCCGGCCGACCTCATCGCGTCGGACGCCGCGGGCAAACCCGCTCCTGCCACCCTGGCCGGGCGGTCGTGCGAGAACGACGAGATCGGCGAGTACGAGCTGCCCGAGGACGTCCGCGCCGGTGACCTCATCGCGATGCGTTATACGGGCGCCTACACGTTCAGCATGTCGAGCAATTACAACCGGTTCGGCAAACCAGCCGTCGTGTTCGTCCGGGACGGCACGCACCGGCGTGTGGTGCGCGGCGAATCCGAGGAAGAAACCTCGCGTTTCGATCTTGCCTGAAGAATGACGGCGCAAACAATTTTGCACCATTGCTTGCGTTGTCTAAGAATCGCCGACTAGAATCGCAGTATCGCAAACGAACACACCGATCTCGAGACCGTGGGGCTCGCGAGTGCGTCGCCCCGGCGACGTGAATTGCTGTTATCGCTCGGTCTCGACGTCGAACTCATCCCGACGTCTTACGACGAAGTCCCGTTAGCCGGCCGCTCCCCGATTGAGACGGCCCTGGTTCACGCGCGCGGTAAAGTCGCCGGCGCGGCGCCCTCGCCCTACCTGACGATCGGCGCGGATACCATCGTCGACCTCGAGGGCCACGCCCTCGGCAAGCCGCGCGACGACGCCGATGCGCGCTACATGCTCGCCGCACTGAGCGGTCGCAGCCACCAGGTCCATACCGCCTTTGCCCTGCGCGACCCCGGCGGCCACATCCCGATCGTCGAGGCCGTCAGTACGCTCGTGCGTTTTGCCGAGCTCGACCGTGCCACGATCGACGCCTACGTCGCCAGCGGCGACGGCCGCGACAAAGCCGGCGCCTACGGGATCCAAGGCTTCGCGGCGACGCTGGTCGAGCGCATCGACGGCGACTACTTCACCGTGGTGGGCTTTCCGCTGGCCGCCTTCGCCCGCGCGGTCGCGCGCCTCGGCTTCCGCCTGCTGCCCCGCCCCTCGCTCGCGAGCCACCTCGCATGAGGCGTACGCTCTCGACCGCAATCCCGATTGACGAGGCGAAGCCGAGGTGGGCTCGGGCTCCGCAGGAGCGCGAGCCCGCGTGAGCGTTTTGTCCTCGCTGCGCTCGACGCTGAGCCCGGATATCGGGATCGATCTCGGAACCGCCAACACGGTCATCTACGACCGCGAGGCCGGCATCATCGCGAGCGAACCCTCGGTCGTCGCTTTCCAGCACAGCGACCGGTCGGTCGTCGCGGTCGGAAACGCCGCTAAGGTGCTCGACGGCCGGGCGCCCGGACGCATCGACGTGGTCCGGCCGCTCAAAGGCGGCACGATCTCCGATTTCGTCGGCGCGCACACGCTGATCACCACGATGATCGACCGGGCCCTGGCCACCCGGCCGCGCATTGCCCCGCGCATCATCGCCTGCGTGCCGGGCTGCGCGACCGACATCGAATGCAAGGCGATCGAAGAAGCGGTGCGCGCGGCCGGGCCGCGTACGACGATCTTCGTGCCGCAGGCGGTCGCCGCCGCCATCGGCGCCGGGCTCGACGTCACGAGCACCCGCGGCCGCATGGTGATCGACATCGGCGGCGGCACGACCGAGATCGCGGTGCTCGCGCTGAGCGGCATCGTTGCGATGCATTCGATCAAGATCGGCGGCGATACGTTCGACGCCGCGGTCGGCGCCAAGCTCCGCAACGACGAGCGCTTTTCGGTTGGCGTCTTGACGGCCGAGCGGCTGAAGATCGAACGCGGCTACGCCGGAAGGCCGCCGGGGCGCGAACCGTATTCGGTCTCCGGGATCGACATGAATCTGATGCGTCCGGGGCGCCGCGCGATCGACGAGCGGCTCGTCGGCGAAGCGATGCATGATGCGATCGATGCGATCGTGCGCGCGGCTTGGTCGATCCTTGAAGCGACCCCACCGGACCTCGCCGCCGACTTGATGGAGACCGGAATTACGCTGACCGGCGGCGGCGCGTTGATTCCCGGACTCGCAGGCGAGATAAGTGTCCGCACGAACGTTCCGACAACGGTTGCGGACGAACCGCTTCTTGCCGTCGCGCGGGGCGCCGGCGAAATTCTCGCGTCGCCGAGCCTGCTCGAGCACATGCGTCCGCATGCCGACCGGCTGACGAGGTGGTATCAATCTTTACGTATCGGGATGACAGAAAGCTTTTCGCGGTAGCCGGCGCGATCATCGTCGCCGCACTGCTTCTGCTTCTGCAACTCGATTTCACCCGCGCCGGACGCGCAAGCCCGCTCACCGTCATCATCACCACCGTCACCGCGTGGGCGCAACTCGCGGCGTCCGTCGTCACGAACGGTACGCGCGAGGGTATCGGCGCCGTCGTCAACGCGCCGCAACTCGCGCGCGAAAACGGCGCGCTGCAGACCAACGTCGCGCAATTGACGGATGAGAACCGGAAGCTGACCGAAGAGCTCGCGCGCGTCCCGGCGGAAGCGGCGCTCGCGCGCGCGCAGATGAGCGAGCCGGCCGGGATCCCGGCCAGCGTGATCGGCTTCGATCCGGAGAACGCGCTGCACGAGATCACGATCGATCGCGGCGCGAAAGATCATCTGCAAGCCGACGACGGCGTGATGACCGGCGACGGCGTGGTCGGCCGCGTAGTCGAAGTCGATCCGCTTTCGGCCAAGGTGCTGCTGATCAACGATCCGACCAGCCGCCTCACGGCGCAAGTGCAGCAGGGCCGCTGGTGGGCGATCGCAGTGGGCACGCTCACCCACGTCAAGCTGCGCTACATCTCCCAAGACGCGAAGCTGCACGTCGGTGAAGAAGTCGTCACGGGCGAAGGCCGCTCGTTTCGCGCCGGCGTTCCGATCGGCCGCATCATGACGCTCGAACCGATGAACGCCGGCGCGCTCGATCAATCCGCCATCGTCGAACCGGCGGTGAACCTCTCCGCACTCACGCGGGTGCTCGTTGTTCCGAAGTAATCGTGTTCAGATCTAGTTATCGCTCGATCGAAATCGTCAACGGCCCATCGTTCTGGCGCGCGGCGGGCTGCGTGGCGCTGGGCTTGTTCGTGCAGACGGTCTTCGCGCCGCTGCTCGTCGTGCGCGGCGGTATTCCGTCGTTCGTCACGATCGCGGTCGTGCTCTACGCGCTGCGCTTGGGCGCGCGGCGCGGCGCGCTGCTCGGCCTCGTGGCCGGCGTATTGACCGACGCCGTCGCCGGCACCGGCGGCGCGTGGACGCTCGCCTACACGCTGCTGGCGCTCGTGTGCGGCGGCATCACGCGCGGCTTCTTCGCAGACGGCGTCGTGCTGCCGAGTTTGTTCGTCGGCGTGGCGGTCGTCGTGCGCAGCGCGCTGTTTTGGATCATCATGTCGGCCGAAGGCTATCCGCGCGGCTTCGGTGCGGTGCACTTGCACGCGGCGCTCGAATCGGGCGTGCTGACGGCCGTGTACGCGTTCGTCTACCTGTTGTTCCGCTCGCGCTTCGGCGGCGAACCGACCCGCATCGAACGCTACGCGTGAAGCTCTCGTGAAACCCTACCGTGCGCGCTCCAACGCGCGGCTGATCGCGTTTGTCGCCGTCCTCACGATCGCGCTGATCGCGATCGTGGCGCGGCTCGCGCAAGTACAACTCGTGCAAGGCGAAACGTTCGCGTCGGCCGCGCGCGCCAATCAGATCCAACTCATCCCGATATCCGCGCCGCGCGGGTTGATCGTCGACCGCAACGGCGTCGTGATGGTGCGCAGCCGGCCGTCGTTCGTCTGCGCGCTGATCCCCTCGGAAGTCGTGCACATCGACGACACGCTGCACCAGCTCGCCGCCGTGCTGCACATCGACGAAGCGAAACTGCGGCACCGGCTCTACCACCATCTGGGCGTGAACTACGAAAACTTCGACCAGGTGCAAACCTACGAGCCCAACGGTCCGGTCATTCTCGCGAGCGATCTCACCCCCGCGCAAACCGCTCAGCTCGCCGAGAGCGAGTCGTCGATTGCGGGCGTCGATCTCGAAGAGCAGCCGGTGCGCAACTACCCGATGGGCACGACCGGCGCGCAAGTGTTCGGCTACGTCGGCGCAATCACCGAAGACGAGTATCGCGCGCGCAAGAACGAAGGCTACTCACCCAACGACGTCGTCGGCAAGGATGGTCTCGAGCAGACCTACGACACGTGGCTGCGCGGCCGTCTCGGCGGTCAGCAAATCGAAGTGAACTCCTCGGGCGTGCTCGTCCGGCGGCTGAAGCCGGTCGATCCGATTCCGGGCAACACGCTCGTGACCACGATCGACGCGCGGCTGCAGCGCATCGTCGACAAGGATCTGCGCGCCGAACTCGCCCTGCGCGGGAAAGCGCTCGGGCACCGCGTCGCCGGCGCGGCCGTGGTCCTCGACCCCAACACCGGCGGTGTGCTGGCGCTGGCGTCGTATCCGACCTACGATCCGAACGATTTCGCGACGCCGATCAGCGCGCGCAAGTTTGCGCACTACATCGACGATCCGCTGCAGCCGCTCTACAACCGCGCGATCGGCGCCGCGTCGCCGACCGGCTCGACGTTCAAGATGGTCACGGGCTCCGGTGCGATCTCGGCCGGCGTGATCGGCAAGGACCAGATCCTCTACGACTCGGGCTCGTGGAACTGCCACGGCGTCGTGTTCAGCGACATCGTCTCGGGCGGTCTCGGCACGACCGACTTCGTCAAGGCGCTGGCCGCCTCGTCGGACGGCTACTTCTACCAGCTCGGCTATCGGCTCGGTCACGAGCGGCTGCGCTATTATGCCCTGCAATACGGGCTGGGCTCGCGGCTCGGCATCGATCTTCCGGGCGAGTACCCCGGCAACTGGCCGACCGAAGCCTGGACCCAAGCCACCTTCGGCAAGGGCTATCACCTCGAGCCGAGCGACGTCTGCCAGCTGGCCATCGGGCAGGGTGCGATGCAAGCGACCCCGCTGCAGATCGCCAACGTGCTCGCGACCGTGCTCAACGGCGGCACGCTCTACCGGCCGCACATCGTCGAGGCCGTGCGCAGCCCGCGCGGCAAGGTGCTCAAGACGTTCGACCACGAGGTCATCCGCCAGGTCAACGTGACCTCCGAGGCGCTGCGCGAGGTCAAGGCGGGGATGGATCAGGTCACGAGCCCGATCGGGACCGGCTACGGGCTCGCGATCCCCGGCATTCCGCTGGGCGGCAAGAGCGGCACCGCCGAGACCGGGGTCGGGGGCAGCGGCAAAAACACGACCTGGTTCGTCATGTACGCTCCGGCGCCGCACCCCAAGATCGCGATGGCGGTGTACGTGGAAAAGAGCGGCGGCTACGGCGCCAGCACCTCCGGGATCGTGGCGCAGCACATCGTGGCCGATTACTTCGGGGTCAAAATTTCGCCAATTGGCCCATGACGGGCAATTTTTGTGGCCATGGCGAACATTGGCCGTTCCCATGACGACCCTCGAGCAGCAATACGACTACCTCAACGCCGCCGTTTCCCGCTTGGGAAGCGAAGCCGCTTTTGAAGTATTGGGCCGAGCGCGTGCGCTACAAGAAGCGGGCCGCGATATCGTGCACCTCGAGGTCGGAGAACCGGACTTCGACACGCCCGCGCACATCAAAACGGCCGGCAAGGCCGCGATCGATGAGAACTTCACGCACTACGCCCCCAACCCGGGCATCATGGAATTTCGCCGCGTCATCGCCGATTACGCGACGCGTTTTCGCGGACTGAAAACGCCCTACGATGCCAGCGGCGTCGTCGTCGCGCCGGGCGCGAAACAGATCATCTGGAACGTGCTCTCGGCCGTGCTCGATCCGGGCGATGAGATGCTCTATGCGGATCCGGCGTATCCGACTTATGCGGTGTGCGCGTCGTATCTCGGCGCGAAGCCGGTTCCGGTGCGCTTGCTCGAATCCAAACAGTGGCGGCTCGATCTCGACGAGCTGGCCGCCAAAGTTACACCGCGCACGAAAGTGCTGATCATCAACAGCCCGAGCAATCCGACCGGCGGCGTGCTCTCGCGCGAGGATCTCGCGGCGATCGCGGAGATCGCGGCGAAACACCGCTTCCTCATCCTCACTGATGAGATCTACTGTCGGCACGTGTACGGGCAGAAGTTCGAGTCGATCACGCAGTTCGAAGAGCTGCGCGACCGTATCGTTCTGGTCGACGGTTTCTCCAAAGCCTACGCGATGACGGGCTGGCGTTTGGGCTACTGCATCGCGCCGCCGCAAGTCGCGAAAGCCGCGACGCTGATGGCCAACAACACGTATGCGTGCACCTCGACGTTCATCCAGAAAGCCGGCATCGCCGCACTGACCGGACCGGACGAACCGGTCGTTGAGATGCGCGACATCTTCCACAAGCGCCGCGACATGGTCATCGCCGGGCTCAACGACATTCCCAACGTGACCGCGTGCATGCCGCCCGGCGCGTTCTACGCGTTTCCGAACATCAGCAAGGTCACGCCCGACGACAAACGCCTGGCGTCTTACTTGCTCGAAGAGGCCGGTGTCGCGTTACTCGGCGGCTCGTGCTTCGGCGACGCCGGCGCGGGATGTCTGCGCATCTCCTACGCGAGCTCGATCGACAACCTCGAAGAAGCGCTGCGCCGGATGCGCGTCGCACTCCCCAAATTCCCCGGCTAGGATTCACGTCCCGTGAATCCTTATAGAGCTCCCATTGCGCGTTTCACGTTATCGACGGTGGCGCGAGCGATCGGGCGGACGGCGTCCGCGCCCTGCTTGAGTAATTCAGTCACGGTCGCCGGATCGGCGGAGAGTTCGGCGTAGCGTTCGCGCAACGGACGCAGCGTCTCGACGAGGATCTCGACGAGCTCTTTCTTCACATCGCCGTAACCGCGCGCGTTCGCGAAGTGCGCCTCCGCCGCTTCGATCGTCACGCCGGTCGCGGCAGCGTAAATCGCCAACAGGTTCGTGATGCCGGGCCGTGCGGGATCGGCACGGACCTCGCGACCGCTATCCGTTTGCGCCGACATCACCGCTTTCTTGATCTGCTCGGGTGAGTCGAGCACGCCGACCGCGTGGTACGATCCGGCTGCGCTCTTCGACATCTTTTTCGTGGGATCGTCGAGACCCATGATTCGCGCGCCCGCTTTCGGAATGGCCGGCTCCGGGACGACGAAGACGTCGCCGTAGGTCGCGTTGAAGCGCTGCGCGAGGTCGCGCGCCAACTCGACGTGCTGCTTTTGATCGTCGCCGACCGGGACGTGCGTCGTGCGATAGAGCAAGATGTCGGCCGCCATCAGGATCGGGTAGGTGAACAGCCCGACGCGCGCCTCGCCGCGCTGCGCTTCGGACTTCTCTTTGTATTGCGTCATGCGCTGCATCTGACCCATCGATGCCGTGCACGAGAGATACCATGAGAGTTCACCGTGCTCGCGCACGTGGCTTTGCACGAACAGCCGCGACTTCGTCTGATCGATTCCCGCGGCCAGCAGCAACATGGCGAGCTTAAGCGTCTGATCGCGTAAGACGTCCGGATCCTGCGGCACCGTGAGCGCATGCATGTTGACGAGACAGAAGATGTTCTCGGCGTCGTCCTGTCCCGCGACCCACTGTTTGATCGCACCGAAATAGTTACCGATGTGGATCGAGCCGGTGGGTTGAATGCCGGAAAAAACGACAGGACGAGACATGCGCGTTATGATTCGCCGTAATACGCGATGCGCATCCCGGCAAACGTTGCGCCGTGCTCGATCCGTTCGCGCACGTATCCGCGCGCGCGTTCGATTGCAAGCGGTAGCGCATCACCGAACGCGCAGCGCACCGCAATCGCGCTCGCGAGCAGCGAACCCGTGCCGCGCAGCTCGAGCGGTATGCGCGCGCCGCGAAACTCGCGCACCTCACCGGCGCCGGCGAGCAGATCGCAGGCGTCGCCTTCGAGGTGACCGCCCTTGAGCAGCACTGCCAGCGGCCCGAGCGCGAGCAGCGCGGGCAACGCCGCCCGCATCGCGACCGGGTCCGCAACCGGTGTGCCGGTCAGCAGCGCGGCCTCGGCCAGATTCGGCGTGAGCAGCGTACAGCGTCCGAAAAGCACGTCGCGCATGGCCGCGATCGTCGCGTCGGAGGCAAGGCGGTCGCCGCCGCTCGCCGCGATGACCGGGTCACAGATCACCGGCACGCCGGGATAGCGGGCCAGCCCCGCGGCCACCGCGCGCACCGACGGCGCATCGAGGAGCGCGCCGACGCAAAAGGCGCCGATCGGCACGCCGGCAAGCGCATCGAACTGCGCGGCGACCGTGGCCGGGTCGACCGGCGCACGAGCCAGAACGCGCCCCGCATCCTGGGCGCTGACCCCGGCGACGACCGCGACCGGCTGTGCTCCCAACGCACGGATCGCCGCCAGATCGAGCAGCAGGCCGGCGGCGGCGTAGGGGTGGGTGGTGCCGACGGCGGCGACGACCGGGGTCACGGTCCGGTCCAGGCGCGCACGAACGCCCGGGCGGCCGCTTCGGGATCGGGGGCCGCGGCGAGCGCGGAGATGACTGCGGCCATGCTCGCGCCGGTCTCACGCACGCGCGGCAGCAAGGCCAGGCTGATGCCGCCGATGGCGGCCACCGGAAGGGCCGTCGCCTCGACCACGACGCGCACGCCGCTCACCCCGATCGGGCCGCCGGCGTCGTCTTTGGAGGCGGTCGCGAAGATCGGGCCGGCGCCCAGGTAGTCGACCAGGGCCGCCGGAACGGCGCGCGCCTCGGCCGGGCTGCCGCACGAGAGACCGATCGCGCGCGGACCGAGCCGTTCCCGCAAACGCCGCAGGTCGTGCCCGGCCAGGTCTTCCTGACCGAGGTGGACGCCGTCGGCCTCGAGCGCCAGCTCGATGTCGTCGTTGGCGATCGCCGTTCCGCCGGCAGCCCGGATGCGCGCGACGGTTTCCCGGAAGAGCTCGGGCGCGATCCCGCGCTTGGCGCGGATTTGCACGAGCCGGATGCCGCCGCGCAGCAACGCGTCGAGATACGCCATGGGTTCCGCGTGCGCGGCCGGATCGATCAGCGCGTAGATGCCCCGAAAACGCTCCGCCATCGTCATGCCGGCGCCGCGATGTTGGCCACGTCGAGCGCAAACGGCAACGCGGCGCCATCGCGCAGGTTCGGCGCAACCGTCAGCGTGAAACGCAGCGCGCCGTCGGGGAGCCGCGGTGCCGCAAACGACAGCACCCCGGTGACTTCTGCACCGCTCGCAAGCCGCACGCCGAGAAAGAGCCGGCGGTCCGTGTCGGCCCACGATTTCGTGTTCACGATCGGGCGGTAGATGTGGCCGGCGGCATCGCGCAGCACGCTGCGGCCGTACGGTAACAGCGTCAAAAAACCGTTGCCCAGATTGGCAAATGTCACCACGCACGCGATCGCGTGCGCATAGAACGAAACCTTCTTCACGCGCACGCGCAGACCGTCGGAGGTGGCCGATACCGACGTTGCGACCGCGCGCCACGGATGTCCGAGATCCTTGATGCGCGCGCGCGCACCGGTGCCGATGACGCCGTACGCCACGGTTACGTCGGCCGTTGCCGGCGCATCGTGGTCGGGATCGAAGAGATGGATCGCTTCGCGCGCAAAGTAGAGGCGGAATGCGGCGTCGCCGCGCGAGCCGAGCAGCGTGTACGAATCGAGCGCGAAGCCGTCGGCGCTGAAAACGCTCGCGTAATTGCGCGCGCTGCGAAAGTACGCCCGCGCCGGCGCGTCGAGCAGCGCGTAGGCATCGCCGTAGCGTTTTGCCGCCACCGCGTCGACGTAGCGGCGCACGAGGGCCGTTTGCGCACCGGCGGGGACGGGATCGAACCGCGGCGTGGCAGGCGCGGCGGCGAGCAGCACCACGGCCGCGACGGCGGCGGCGATGCTGCGCCGGATCACGCCGAGTCGCCCAGCAGAACGTCGATGATCCGCGTCAGCTCGTCTTCATCGGAGAAGCGGATCTCGATCGAGCCGCCGCGTTCGCGCCGCACGAGCGCGATGTGCGTCGCGAGCTTATAGCGCAGGCGGTCGACGACGGCGGCCGTTTCCGCGTCCAGGGTCTTCGCCGGGGCGCGCGGTTTGACGGCCGGTTCGCGCGCCAGTGCCTCGATGGCGCGGACGGTCAAGCCGTCATCGGCGGCGCGCTTCGCCAGCGCTTCGCGTTGCGTTTCGGGGATGGCCAAGAGCGCGCGCGCGGCGCGCGCGTTGAGCCGGCCGGCGCGCACCAGCGCTTTGATCGGATCGGATAAACTCAGTAGCCGCAAGGCATTTGCGATCGCCGGACGGCTGCGCCCGACGCGTTGCGCAACCGCGTCTTGCGTGAACTCGTACGCTTCCATCAGGTGCGCGAAGCCCATCGCTTCTTCGAGCGGATCGAGGTTCTCGCGCTGCAGGTTCTCGATGATCGCGATCTCGAGCGACTGCTTGTCATCGGCCGTGCGCACGAGCCCCGGGATCGTCGTCAGGCCGGCGGCAACGGCCGCGCGCCAGCGCCGCTCGCCCGCAATCAGTTCGTATTTCTCGCCCTCGAGCCGCCGCACGATGATCGGCACCAGCACGCCGAGTTCGGTGATCGACGTTTGCAATTCCGCCAGCGCCGCGGCGTCGAAGGTCGTACGCGGCTGATACGGATTCGGCGAAACCGCGTTCACCGGCACGTTGATCAAACCGCGTGCGGCGGGCGCTGCGGCCGGAGCCGCAACGGGCGAACCCAACAGCGCGCCGAGCCCGCTACCAAGACCACGTTTCGGCGCGCTCATTTGGAAGGCGCTCCGGCCCTGCCTGCGCGCCCCCCGGTGCGTACGCACCGCGGCGCGGAGCGCCGTTTGGATTCGCTAGCGAATCCCCGCCCCCGATCCGAGCTCGCCGCTACCTGATTGCCCATGCGCGATGCTGCTGCGCTCGCTCCATCAGCGTACATCACACTGTTACCTCGACCGAGCCGATGCCGCCGATCGTTTCGCGCGCGAGCGCAATATAGGCTTGCGCACCGCGGCTTTTCGGGTCGAAGAGCACCGCGGGTTTGCCGTACGACGGCGCTTCGGAAAGCCGGATATTTCGCGGGATTTGCGTGTGAAAAACGCGTTCGGGAAAGAAGCGGTGGACTTCGTCGAGCACTTCGACCGCGAGCCGCGTGCGGCCGTCGAACATCGTGATCAACACACCGAGAATTGCGAGATCCGGATTGAGCGCTTCGCGCGCACGATCGACGATCGTCGTCAACTGCGAGAGACCTTCGAGCGCGTAGTATTCGGCTTGAACCGGGATGATGATCTCCTGCGCTGCGGCGAGCGCGTTGACGGTGAGCAGCCCGAGCGACGGCGGGCAATCGATCATGACGATGTCGTACGCGTCGCCGGTCGCGGCCAACGCGTCCTTCAGCCGATACTCGCGCCGCTCGACCGTGACCAGTTCGATTTCGGCGCCGGCCAAGGCCAGCGTTGCCGGAAGTATCCACAGGTTTTCCACATCGGTGGGTTGGACCGCATCGGCGATCGCAACGCCGTCGAGCAAGACGGAATACGAGTCGAACTCCATGGCACGCTTGTCGATGCCGACACCTGTCGTGGTATTGCCCTGCGGGTCAATATCGACGAGCAGCACGCGGCGCCCCATGAGCGCCAGCGAGGCTCCCAGGTTGACCGCGGTCGTGCTCTTGCCGACGCCGCCTTTTTGGTTGACGACCGCAATGATGCGCGGCGTCCCTTGCCCGTTAGTTGCCAATGCTGTAGCGCTCGTCGATGTAGCGCTTAGCGCGCTCGACCAGCAGGTGCCGCTCGTTCCGAGTCGGATCATCGACGACCTCTTCGAAGAGCGCGGCCAGAACGGCGCCGACGCGGGCGTCGCCGCGAAAGCCGGCCGGGGCCGCACCGTGCTCGATCAAGAGCGCAATCACGTCGTCGCCGGTGATGGCAAGATCGCGAATGGCGAGCGGCGGTTTTTCTTCGAGAATCTGGGCGACGCGCGCTTCGAACAGCTCGTTTTCTTGCGAGCGTTTGGGCAGGCCGCTGCCGATAATATCCGCGTGGCGTAAGGCAAAAAGGCGTTCGAGATGGGCCGGCCCGATGCGCTTGATGAAGCGCCGGATCGCCTTGGGCGCGAGCGTCGGATCGGCGGCGTACATGTGCGAGCGGACGAGATGTTCGACGGTGGCGATCGTCTCGTTCGGAAACCGCCAACGTGCGAGCATCTCAGCCGCCATATCGGCTCCGACGTGCTCGTGACGGTAGAAATGCGGTCCGTCTTTAGTGCGAGGCTTGCCGACATCGTGCAGCAACGCAGCTAGCCGCAACGTAATGTCACCGAACGGCGCCGCATCCGCTGTCTCGAGGTTGTGGCGGTAGACGTCGTAGGCGTGCCACTCGTTCTGATCGACGCCGAGGCCCTCCACGACCTCGGGCCAGAGCTCGGCCAGCACGCCGGTCGTACGGAGGATCTCGATGCCGACCGACGGCCGGCCGGTCGTGCCGAACAACTTCAGCAGCTCTTCGCAGACGCGCTCGGCCGAAATCGTGCCGGCCAGCCCCGCGGCCGCGGTCATGCCGGCGCGCGCGCCATCGCTCAGTTCGAAGCCGAAGCGCGCGGCGAACTGGGCGGCGCGCAGTAGGCGCAACGGGTCCTCGATAAACGTTTGCGGCGAAACGATGTCGATCCGGCGGGCCGCGATGTCGGCGACTCCGCCGAACGGATCGATGATCTTATCGTCGCTGATGCGGCGCGCGATCATGTTCATGCGGAAGTCGCGCCGGCCAAGGTCCTCTTCGATCGTGATGTCCGGTCCGCTCTCGACGAGGAAATCCCGGTGACCGGTTCCGGTCGACTGCTCGCGGCGCGGCAGCGCCAGGTCAGCGTTGCCCTCGAGCGCCGAGAGCTTCACCACCGAGAACGAGGCGCCGACGACATTGACACGCCCCACCGAGCGCAGCCGAGCGACCAGCGCCTCGATGGACAGGCCGGTTACGACGTAGTCGAGGTCTTTCGGCGGCGGAATCGTCGGATCGAACCGGGCACGGAACTCGTCGCGAACGCGCCCGCCCACCGCGTACAGCGCTTTGGCGGGCAAGGCCTCCGCGAGGCGCCGGTCGAGCGGGTGAGCGGTCACGAGCGTCATTCTACCGCACAAGGCTCTTAGGCGCCCGCCATTGTTTCCCCGGGAAACATCGGCGTGGGTTGGCGGCGATGCGGGACGGCGCATTGCTGCCCGGGGGACGTCGTGATTTTCCCGTCCTGGAAAAATCCCGACTCGGATGAGGTGCTGCTCCCGGCATCCTGCCTCCGCATCACCTCAGACGCCCCGCGCAGCAACGCGCCGTCGCACATCGCGGCAAGATAGATCCTGGGCTAGTTGTTTCCCGGGAAACATTGAGGACGCTCCTAGAGACAGAGGGGGCGTTTTTCGGGGACGCCGTTCCGGCGCGGGAAGCGCTGCCCAGTCGGGCGGATTTTTTCCAGGATGAGGATCCGGCGGTCGCCGTCCAGTTCGCGTTCCTCGATGAGGGCGGCGCCGAGCATCGGGGCGGCGTCCTCGAGGGCCTGGCGTTCGTGGGGCTCCATGATCGTGCGCTGGAGCAGCGCGCGACCGCCCAGCCGGAGAAATGGCACGGTAAGCTCTGCCACCGTGGGAGCGCGCGATACGGCCCGCGCGGTGGCAAAGGCGAACTGTTCGCGGAAGCGTTCGTCCCGCGCAACGACTTCCGCCCGTTCCGAGATCGCCTCCCCGTTCAGGCCGCACGCCAGCAGGGCGCGCTCGAGAAAAGCGGCCTTTTTCGCGGTGGGCTCGATCAAGACCACACGGGCGCCGGTGACGATCGCGAGGGGTATTCCCGGCAGCCCCCCGCCGGAGCCGACGTCAACTAGACTCTCGCTAACATCGTCCGCCAGCGTCAGCGCATCGAGCAGGTGCGGAATCAGCGCGGCGGCGTCTTTGGCGCCGGTCAGGTTTACCTTGCGGTTGGCCTCGAGCAAGAGCGCGCCGTAGGCCGCCAACCGCTCGGCGAAATCGCCGCCCACGCCGGCCGCCGCTAGCGCGGCGCGCAGCGCCTCATCTTCCGCGGGCACCTTAGCCTGCAGCAACCGCGGTGCGGGTCTCCGGGCGGCGATGCAGCACCACGCTCAAGACCGCGACGTCGGCCGGGGTGATGCCCGAAACGCGGGCGGCTGCGCCGAGCGTCCGCGGCCGGATGCGCGAGAGTTTGTCGCGCGCTTCCAGCGAGAGCGCCGCCACCGCGCGATAGTCGAAATCATCGGGCAGACGCTGCGCCTCGTCGGCCGCGGCCCGCGCGATCGCGGTCTCCTGACGCCCCACGTAGCCGGCCATCTTGATCTCGGTCTCGAGCCGCTCGCCGATCTCCGGCGAAACCCCGGGCAACTCGGCCGCAAGGTCGCCAAAACGGACGTCGGGGCGGCGCAGGGCGCTCGCCACGGTCGACCCCGGCGGCATGACGCCGCCGCCGATCGTGCGGCCGCCGACCTTCGCGCGGCCGGCCGCGGTACGCGCCGCGGCGATCGCGCCCTGCTCGGCGAGATAGGCGCTCCAGCGCTCGTCGTCGACGAGGCCAATCTCGCGGCCGATCGGCGTCAGCCGCTGATCGGCGTTGTCGTGCCGCAGGATCACGCGGTGCTCGGCGCGCGACGTGAGCATCCGATACGGCTCGTCGACGCCGCGCGTGACGAGATCGTCGATCAGCGTTCCGATGTACGACGTCTCGCGTCCCAAACGCAGCGCATCCTTCCCCGCAGCCCGGCGCGCGGCGTTGATTCCGGCTACCAAACCTTGCGCGGCCGCTTCCTCGTAACCGGACGTTCCGTTGAGTTGGCCGCAGTGAAAAAGTCCAGCAATACGACGGGTTTCCAAGCTATTGTCGAGTTCGGTCGGCGGCACGAAATCGTACTCGACCGCGTAGCCCGCGCGCAGCATACGCACGTTCGCGAGACCCGGCAACGTTTGCAGCATTGCCACCTGCACCTCGGCCGGCAACGACGTCGAGAAGCCGCCGACGTAGAGCGTCGGCTCGTCCCATCCCTCGGGCTCGATGAAGACTTGATGCGTCGGGTTGTGCGCGAATTTGATGACCTTGTCTTCGATCGAGGGACAGTACCGCGGCCCGATGCCGCGGATCAGGTCGAGCCCATACAGCGGCGAGCGGTGTAAGTTCTCCCTGACTATACAATGCGTATCGTCGTTGGTAAGAACGACCCAGCACGAGAGCTGGGGCCCGGCGAACGCCGGCGCGCGCCCGAACGCAAACCCGAGCGGCACGGCGCTCGGGCGCTGCTCGCTCATCGCGGCGAAGTCGACCGACGTCCGATCGATCCGCGGCGGCGTCCCGGTCTTCAGGCGTCCCAGCGGAAAACCCAGCCGCGCCAGCGTGCCCGAGAGCCCCAGCGCCGGCGCTTCGCCGAAGCGCCCCTCGGAGCGCACCTCATCGCCGCGGAACGTCTTCCCGCCGAGGAACGTCCCGGTCGCGAGTACCACGTTGGGCGCGCGCAGCGCGCGCCCGTCGCCCAGCACGACCCCCGCCACGGCGTTGCCGTCGAGCAGCAAGTCCTCGGCCATTCCGCTCACGATCGTCAGATTGGGCGTACGCGCCAGCACCGCGCGCGCGGCGCGCACGTAGCCGGGTTTGTCGGCCAGCACGCGCAACGCGCGCACCGACGGTCCCTTCGACTCGTTGAGAAAGCGGGCGTGCAGTGAAGTTGCATCGGCCACGCGCGCCATCTCGCCGCCGAGCGCATCGATCTCGCGCACGAGCTGGCCCTTCGCGCTGCCGCCGATCGACGGGTTGCACGCGAGCGTGCACACGCGGTCCGGATCGCCCGTAACCAGCAGCGTTTCCGCACCAAGCCGTGCCGCGGCGAGGGCGGCGTCGAACCCCGCGTGACCGCCGCCGACGACGATCACGGCGGCATCGTGACGCGGTGAGTTCATAGCCGTAAACGTTCGCGGGGATCGCAGCGACCACTGCATAAAGCGCGCTGTATGCAGCGGAACGGCTTTCTCTCGGCGTTGGGAGCGCTGTGCGCAGCCGGCTCCCCGCGTGTTGCGCTCGCCGCACCGCCGGTAACGATCCGCGCTGCCGCGACGCTCGACGACGATGCGACGCCGTTCATTTGGGCCACCGAAAACGGGCTCTTTCGCCGCAACGGCATCGAGGCATCGATCACGCGCGGCACGAGCGGCGCAGCCATCGCCGCCGGCGTGATCGGCGGTGCGTACGAGATCGGAAAATCGAGCATCACGACGTTGTGCGCGGCGCACGCGCGCGGCGTTCCGCTGATTTGGATCGCACCCGCCGGCGAGTACGACAGCTCGATGTCGATGCGGCTCGCCATGATCGTCAAAGCCGACGGCCCGATCAAGACCGGCGCCGATCTCAACGGCAAGACGATCGGGGTGTCGGGACTCAACGATATCTTTTCGCTCACCTCGCGCGCGTGGGCCGACAAGAACGGCGGCGACTCATCGACGATCAAGCTCGTCGAGATTCCGATGCCGCAAGCGGGGCTCGCCGTCGAAACCGGCCGGCTCGATTGCGCCGTCGTCGTCCAACCGTTTTTGGATGCGGCGCTCGCCGACGGAAAAGTGCGCGTGCTGGCCGATCCCAACAGCGCGGTCGCGCCGCGTTTCATGCAAGCCGCGTGGTTTACGTCGACCGATTTCGCCGCGAAGAATCCGGCCGCGATCGAAAGCTTCATTCGCGTGATGCGTGAGGCATCGACGTATGCCAACAGCCACCACGCCGAAACCGCCAAGCTGCTGTTGAGCTATCTCAACATCACCGTGCCGTTGAACTCGCGTATCTTGCTCGGCGTTCGCTTCAATCCGGATCTGATCCAAACGCTGATCGATATCCAAGTGCGCTACAAGATGCTGCCCGCACCGGTGGACGCGCGCGACCTGATCTACCCCGCCGCGCTGCGCGCTTAATCCGCCCGAGGATACACCAATGCTCTCTCACGCCGACAACGAACGCCTGACCCGAGTCGGACCCGGCACGCCGATGGGCAACCTCTTCCGCCGTTACTGGCTGCCGGCGCTCTTGGCCGAAGAGCTGCCCGAACGCGACGGCGCACCCGTCCGCGTGCGGCTGCTGGGCGAAGACCTCGTCGCGTTTCGCGACAGCGACGGCGCCGTGGGTTTGATCTCGGCGTACTGCCCGCATCGCCGCGCGCCGATGTTCTTCGGCCGCAACGAAGAGTGCGGGCTGCGCTGCGTCTATCACGGCTGGAAATTCGACCGCAACGGCGCCTGCGTCGACATGCCGTCCGAACCGCCCGATTCGCTGTTCAAGACCAAAGTCACGATCGACGCGTACCCGACGTGGGAAGGCGGCGGGCTGATCTGGGCCTACCTCGGCCCACCGGAGCTGCGCCCCGAACCGCCGGGCCACGAGCTCGTGCGCACGACCCCCGAGCACCGTTACGTCTCCAAGTCGCTCGAAGACTGTAACTTCTTGCAAGCGCTCGAGGGCGGCATCGATCCGACGCACGCGACGATCATGCACAACGGAAACATCGGCGATCGCACGTTCCTCAACGACTACGACAAGCTCGTCGCGGAACTGAACCTCGACCGCACCGACTACGGCTTTACCTACACGGGCATCCGTCCGCGCGGCACGCACACCTGGGTGCGCGGTTACCATTGGATCATGCCGTCGTTTCATATGCGCGCCCGCGCCGAGGGCAATTTCGGCCGCAAAAAAGACCACGACGAAATTCCCACGATCGACGGCCACATCTGGATCCCGATCGACGATGAGCAAACGTGGGTCTACAACTTCGGCTACTCGCACGATCCCGCCCAGCCGCTCTCACGCGAGCAGGCACACGTGATCGAAACGCGACTCGGACGGGGCGATTATCTCGATGCGAACTACGTCTCGCGCCTCAACCGCACGAACGATTACGGCATCGACCGCCGGCGCCAGAAAACGCAATCGATGACCGGCATCGAGGGTATCAACACCCAGGATTTCGCGCTGCAAGAAGGCATGGGCGCGATCGTCGATCGTTCCAAAGAGCATCTCGGCACGACCGATCGCGCGATCATCACGCTGCGGCAGATTTTGCTCGAATCGCTCGACACGCTCGAACGCGGCGGAGGGCTGCGCGCGATCGATCCGGCAACCTATCGCAACGTGCGCTCCATCGATCGCATGGTCGACAACACCCTCGACTGGCGCCTCGCCACCAAGGAAGACTTCGTTGCAAAATTTTAGGGAAGACTTCGTCGCCAAATTCTAACGCAGCGCCGCTTCTCGCCGTCGCGATCGGCGATCCGTCGGGCGTCGGCACGGAGATCACGGTCAAAGCGCTCGCCACCGGCGAACCGCAGCGGCGCAGCCGCGTCATGCTGATCGGCAACCACGACGGCATCGTCCAAACCGCGCGCACGGCCAAGCTCGACCTGCAGTTCCAGCGCGTCGCCGATCCGGCCGAAGCGCGCGCGTTGGCGGGCGCGGCGATCCCCGTTTTCGACGACGGCGCGGTGACGATGGGCGACTATACCGTCGGCCAACCCAGTGCCGCAGGCGGACGCGCCACGGCCGGCTGGATCGCGCGCAGCGTCGCGTGGGCCGAAGCCCGCGCGATCGACGGCTTCATCATCGGACCGGTCGACAACAGCTCGTTCAAGCTCGCCGGCTACACCAAGTCCCCGCCCGGGATGAACCCGGCCAACTCGTATCTGCTGCGCATGTCGGGCAAACTGCGCTTCATCCCACTCGGCGAGCACGTGATGATACGCGACGTGCCGCCGATGGTCACCACGGCCAAAGTGCTCGAGGTCATCACCCTGATCGGCACCACGCTGCGGAGCTGGGGGGTTGAACGCCCGCGCATCGCCGTGGCCGGACTGAACCCGCACGCCGCGGGCAGCGAAGATGCCGAGCAGATCGCCCCGGCCGTTGCCGCAGCCCAGGCCGCCGGCCTCGACGTGAAGGGGCCACTCTCGCCAGACACGGTCTTCCGGCGCGCGCTGCACGGCGAGTTCGACGTGGTCGTGGCCATGTATCACGACCAGGGCCAGATCGCCATCAAGACCACCGGCTTAGAAGAGGCCTGCGCCATCTTCATCGGCCCCCCGTACGTCCGGGTCGGCACCCCGCACGGCTCCGCCCTCGACATCGCCGGGCAAAACAAGGCCCAGTTCGGCACGATGCTCACCGCGCTCAACGCCGCCGCCTCGCTGGCCGGAGGCCACGGCCTTTAGCCGCGCCATGCCGGTCCCAGCGAGCTTGGAGGGAAGCCTAACTACCCAATTAAACGCCCCTAATTATGAACCAGCCCGGCGAGTCTCCGTCCGCGATCGTCTGGCCCGAGGCCGCCTAATGCTCCGCGTCCGCCCCATCCTTGTCGCCGCGCTCTTCATTTTGTTCACGTGCCTCGCGCAGGCCGGCATCGCTCTCGCCGACTTTGACAACGCGCCGCCGCCGGGGATTAACCCCAGCACCGTCGGCATGCAGCCGCTCGTCGCGCCCTTCCCGGCCGCAACGGCCGCCCCGGGCGAGTCGCCGCTGCGGCGCCGCGAAGACGGATCGTTCGATGCAATTCCCGTCGTGCGCGGCAATCAGAAGACGTTCTCCATCGTGGAGCGCTCCGCACCGTGGACCCTCAAGCCCGGACTGACCGTTCTCGCGACGTCGTACAACGGCGTCGTCCCCGGCCCCGTGCTCGAGGTGAACGAAGGCGACCGCGTCGTCATCAACTACACGAACGCTTCGGCCGCCCCCGATACGATCCACATGCACGGCATCCACGAGATCCCGGTCTCGATGGACGGCGTCGGCGGCATCTCGCAGCCGCTCGTGCAGCCGGGCGGCCACTTCCAATACCGCTTCACCGCCGACACGCCCGGCACGTTCATGTATCACACGCACGGCAACGAGGCGCAGCTCGATCAGGGGCTCTACGGCGCGATCGTCGTGCTGCCGCGTCATCCGCGGCCCGAAGAACAGCATGTCTCCCACGACTTCGTCGAGATGCTCACCGGCTGGCACATCCAGAGCACCGCGGAAAATCACTGGACGATCAACGGCAAAGAATATCCCGCGACGCAACCGATGATCGTGAAGCGCGGCGAGCGTTTCCGCATCCGCTGGATCAGCCTGACCGCGGAAGACACGCACACGATGCACACGCACGGTCACTATCAAGTGATCATCGCGCGCGATGCGCAACCGGTCGAAACGCGCGAGTTGCAAGACACGGTCGCGCTCTCACCCGGCCAGCGCGTCGACGTCGTCGTGACCGCGAATCAGCAGCCGGGCACGTGGCTCGTGCATTGCCACGTCATGGATCATATCGAAGATGCCGACGGCATGCCGTCGGGCTTGATCACGGCGATCCAATACGCCGGTGCGCCGAATCGGTTGCAAGCCATGGGCCCCGCGATGTCGGCCGGCATGCCGATGCCTGCGCAGCGCAAACCGCTCGACTTCACGACTACGGTGATTCTCGGTCTGATCGCGGGCCTGACGATCTTCGTCGGCTTGCCGATCGCGCGCACCTCGAAGCTTTCGCCGTATAAAGTGGGCCTGCTCAACGCGCTCGCGATCGGGATCTTGCTCTACCTCGTCATCGAGATCGCGCAGAACGCGATCATGCCGATCTCGCAAGCCGTCACGTCATGGCATGACGGCGCGGGCGGTTTTCCGGTCGCGCTGCTGGCGGTGTTCGTCGGCGGCTTGTTGATCGGGCTCGTGGGACTGGGCAGCTTGGCGACGATGCTCACCAAACGCGCCGCCCAGCGCGCCGAGAACCCGCTCATCCTCTCCGCGATCATCGCGATCGGCATCGGCGCGCACAACTTCGGTGAAGGGCTCGCCATCGGCGCATCGGCGGCGTCGGGCGCGACGGCGATCGCGATCGGCTTGATCGTCGGCTTCGCGTTGCACAACGCGACCGAAGGTTTCGGTGTCGCAGCGCCGCTGATCGGCAAGTACGTTCCGAGCTGGACGCAGATCGGCATCGCCGGCCTGATCGCCGGCGGCCCGACGTTCCTCGGCACCGTCGTCGGTTACTCGTTCAACTCACCGGTGCTCTCGGTGCTGTTCCTCTCGATCGCCGTGGGCGCGCTGGTGTTCGTCATCGGCGAGTTGTGGTCGGTGCTCAAACACAGCGGCCTCTCGGCGATGGCAACGCTCTGCATGACGATCGGTTTTCTCATCGCGTTTGCCACCGAACTCTATCTCGACGTACAGGGCGGTTAGCGCGCCGGCGAGCCCAAACGCGATGCATTCGCTTGCCAAGCGAATGCACTCATTTCCCGATGCAGAAGCGCGCGAAGATGCCGTCGAGGATCGCTTCGGTCGCGACGGCACCGGTGATCTCGCCCAGCGCGGCGAGCGCGGCGAGCAGCTCGGGCGCGATTAGATCGAGCGCGTCGCCAACGTCGAGCGTCTCGCGCGCGCGCCCGAGGGCTTCGCGGGCGCGCGCGACGGCATCGGCTTGGCGCGCCGAGGCGAGGTGCGCCCGGGTCAGGTCGACGCGTTCCGTGCCCCAGCCGGCGTGCGCGATCGCGCGGCGCAACGCGTCGAGCGTCGGCGCGGCGAGCACGCTGCCGTGTAGCGCATCCGCTTCGGGGGCTTCACGCGCGGCGTAACCGGCGTGACCGAGGTCGCTCTTGTTGAACAAAACCACGCGCGGCCGCGACCGCGTCGCTTCGAGTACCGCTGACGCGTCCGTGTCGAGCAACTGCGAGCCGTCGACCACGACCAGCGCGACCGCCGCGTCTCCGAGCGCGCGCCGCGCACGTTCGATGCCGATCTGCTCGACCGCGTCGTCGCTTGCGCGCATCCCGGCCGTATCGAGAATACGCACCGGTACGCCGTCGATGAAAAAGCGTTCCTCGATCACGTCGCGCGTCGTGCCCGCCGTCGCCGCCACGATCGCGCGCTCTTCGCCGAGCAAGGCATTGAGCAGCGACGACTTGCCGGCATTCGGCGGCCCCACGATCGCGAGCGACAGCCCCTCGCGCACGAGCCGGCCGCGTTCCCAGTCCTCGACGAGCGCGGCCAGCGCCGCTTCGCACGACGCAATGCGCCCGTCGACGTCAGCGCGGACGGGTTCCGGAACTTCATCCGGGTAGTCGATCGCGCCGGCGAGTTCTTCCAGCACGGTTGCGAGCGGCGCGCTCACCGTGTCGATCGCCGCCCGCAAGCCGCCGGTCAGGTTCGCTTGCGCGGCCCGTGCGCCCGCGCGCGACTCCGCATCGATCACGTCGGCGACCGCCTCGGCCGCGCTCAGGTCCAGCTTGCCGTTGAGAAATGCGCGCCGCGTGAACTCGCCGGGGCCCGCCGCGCGCGCACCGGCGGCCAGCAGCGCGCGCAACGTTTCGCGCGCCACGACGGGGCTGCCGTGCACGTGCAGTTCCACGATGTCTTCGCCCGTAACGGTGCGCGGCGCGTCCATCGCGAGCGCCAGACCCCGATCCAAGACGGCCCCCTCGACGTCGAGGATGTCACCGTAGGTCGCAACCCGATCGGCGAGCGGCGTGCGGCTGCGAAAAACGCGCGCCACGATCGTACGCGCGTCGGGCCCGCTGCAGCGGACGATCGCGATCGCACCGCGCCCCGGCGGGGTCGCTATTGCAGCAATAGTGTCCATTACCGAGGGCGGCTTGCGGCGCAGCCGCAAACGCGACGGATTCGCCGCAGCGAATCCACTTACTTGGGGGAGACGACCAGCCGGCGATCGGGGTCGACGCCCTCGGATTCGGTGCGCACGACCGACGATTCCGACAGCGCGAGATGCACGATCTTGCGTTCGCTCGGCAGCATCGGCTCGAGTTTGATCGCTTTGCCTTCGCGAATCACGCGCTCCAGCGTCGCGAGCGCAAGGGTCTTGAGCTGATCGGCTTTGCGCGCACGATAGCCTTCGGCATCGATCGTGTAGTAGCGGCGGTTGTTGCGCACGCCGGCGTTGAGGATGTTGTTGAAGATCAGGTTGAGCGCTTCGAGCGTGTTGCCGTTGCGGCCGATGAGATTCGCCAGGCGCGGTCCGCGAATTTCGAAGTACTCGCCTTCCGAACGCGAGATGTACACGATCGACACGTCGTCGATGCCCATCTTCGCGAGCAACTCTTCGAGCAGCGTGCGGGCCGGCTTCGCTTCGGGCGGCTCGACCGATGCTGCGGTCGTCGAACGGGGCGGTGCCGGCCGGCGATCGAAGCGACCGCCGCCGCCGGAGCGTCCGCGCCCGCGGTCGCCGTATTCGCGCCGCCCGGATCCCTGATCGTTGTCCATGCTCAATCCTTTGTAGTAAAATTAACGTTTGCTGCGGCGCGATGCGCGGCCGCTGGTACTGCCGTTCTTGCCGCCGGTGATTGCCTGGCGGTTCGAGGTCTTGCCGTTGGGGAGCGGTGCCGCTTCGATCGTTTCGACGGCCACTTTTTTGGGGCCGATCAAACCATAGCGGCGATACATGTAAAACTGTTGTGCCATCGTCAACACGTTGAGCGTCAACCAATAGATCAACAGCGCCGACGCCCAGTGATAGCGCCAGCCGAAGTACGCGATCATCGCGGGCGAGACGATCGCCATGATCTTCTGCGTCTGCGCTTGCTGCGGATCGCTCGACGGCGGGCTGCCGTAACGCACGCTCAAGTACATCGAAACGACGTAGAGCACGAGCAGAAAGAAGTCCATCTCGCCGAGGTTCGCGGCGAGCACGCCGTGCGTGAGCTTGTCGATGCCGTCTTGCATCCACAAGAAGTGCGCGGCTTTGAATTCCGCGAGCTGCGAGTTGATGGCGTAGAACAAGCCGAGCAGGATCGGCAACTGGATCAGCATCGGGAAGCAGCCGGCCAGCGGATTGACGCCGTGTTCCTTGTAGAGCGCCATCGTCGCGGCTTGCAGCTCTTGCGGCTTGCCCTTGAATTCGACCTGAATCTTCTTCAGCAGCGGCTGCACTTTTTGCATTTCCGCCATCGACTTGAACTGCTGCTGAGCGAGCGGGAAGAGCGCCAGGCGCACGACCAGGGCTAACAGCACCATATCGAGCCCATACGAGGGAATAACCGAATGGATCGCTTTGAGTAGGCCCAGCATCGCGTTGGTAACCGGCTGGAAGAAATTAAAGGCGAACACGAGGGGCCAGGAACCTTTCAGGACCGTTGCGATGGCGCAACGAGAGCGCGGAGCACTCCACTAAGGTACGGGGTCGAACCCGCCGGGATGCCAGGGCGCGCATCGAACGATGCGCCGAACCGCCAGAAATACCCCGCGAAACGGGCCATGTTTCTCGATTGCGGCCGCCGCGTACTCGGAACACGTGGGCACGAAGCGGCACGCGGGCGGGAGGAGCGGCGAGAGCAAGCGCTGGTACGTTGTGATGAGCGCAACGAGCAGCCGGGTCACCGGAAGAACCGCCCCAGTTCGGCGGCCACCGCCGCGAATTCGGCCTCGCCGGCACCCGGCCGGGCGATCAGCACTACGTCGCGGTGGGGCGGAGCGCCGAACGCGGTCCGGTCGAGAAACGCCTTGACCCGCCGCCGCAGGCGGTTGCGAACCACGGCGTTGCCGATCGCCTTGGAGACCGTGATCCCCACCCGTGAGGGGCCCCGCGTGCCGGCGGTCAGGAAAACGAAAAGGGGCCCAACCTGCCGCTCGCCGCGACGTTGGACCCGTGCGAAGTCGCTCCGCCGGCGGAGCGATTGGTACCGGCGCATCGGGCGGCTGCCCGCGCGCTCAGACCGAGAGGCGGTGGCGACCCTTTTTGCGCCGCGCCGCGAGGACGTTACGGCCGTTCTTGGTGCTCATGCGCTCGAGGAAACCGTGGACGCGCTTGCGTCGACGATTGTGCGGCTGAAAGGTCCGCTTCACGGTACTGGTGCTCCTAACGAATGGGTAAACTTAAAGCACCGTATTGTATCGGGCTCAAGCCTCCCGCGTCAAGGGAATGGCGAGGATTGCGAATCGTTCTTAAGTTGTCCACAGCTGTGGACAGAGCTGTGGACAAGCCCTAGCAGGAACGGGCCCGAACCCTTGCGGCGTGGGCGTTCCTGCCGCATAAATGGGGTTCCCGAAAGTTGCGGACAATCCCGAAAAGTGCTCGCTTTATCGAGAGATTAAGCCCGTTTACGGCCTGTGGATAAGTGCAGAAAACGGGGGACAGGAAACCGCAGGAAGGTGCCCTCGCCTTGCCAATCCGGTAGCCTCATCTCTCCGGTCCATGGACGGGCCGGCCGGTATCTTTTGGCAGGTTTTTTGGATGCACACTTCCCTCGCAGATGCCCAAACCTCGGATCTCTGGGCGGCAGCGCTGGAGCTACTTGAACCGCGCTATAACAAGCCGGTATTCGAGATGTGGCTCAAGCCGATGCGCTTGGTCGAACTCACCCCGAACGAGATCGTCCTCGCCGTGAACACAACGTTTGCGCGGGATTGGGTTGAGAACCGGCTCAAGAACGACATCACGAGCGTCCTCCACGACATTCTAGGAGCGGAGATCGCGCTGCGGGTGGTCGTCGATGCCGGCCCGGGTACGGAGAGCGTCCCGACCGCCGTTCCGGCCAAGCCGGCGGCGCTGGTCGACGAGCTGCGGGCCGGGAACCTCAACCCGCGCTACACCTTCGATGACTTCGTGGTGGGGAATTCCAACCGGTTCGCCCACGCCGCCTCGCAGGCGGTGGCCGAGGCGCCCGCGATGGCCTATAATCCGCTCTTTCTCTACGGCGGCGTGGGGTTGGGCAAGACCCACCTCATGCACGCCATCGGGCATCGCGTCCTGGCGCGCAATCCCAATGCCAACATCGTGTACGTCTCGAGCGAGAAGTTCACCAACGAATTCATCATCGCGATCAAGAACAACCAGACGGTCGAATTTCGCAACCGCTACCGGCACGTCGACGTGCTGCTGATCGACGATATCCAATTCCTCGAGGGGAAAGAACAAACCCAAGAGGAGTTCTTTCACACCTTCAACTCGCTGCACGAAGCGCAAAAGCAACTCGTGATCTCGAGCGACCGGCCGCCCAAAGAAATTCAAACGCTGGAATCGCGTTTGCGCTCGCGGTTCGAATGGGGACTGCTCACCGACATCCAGCCGCCGGACTTCGAAACGCGCGAAGCGATTCTGCGCAAGAAAGCGGAAACCGAAAGCGTTGCGGTGCCCGACGACGTGCTGGCGTTCATCGCCAAAGTCATTCCGTCGAACATCCGCGAACTCGAAGGTTCGCTGATCCGCGTCGTCGCCTACGCCAGCCTGACGAAGGCGACTCTGACCGTCGAACTGGCCGGCGAAGTTCTGAAGAACGCGGTCGCGGCGGCGCCGATGCATCGCGTCACGATCCCTTTGATCAAAGACAAGGTCTCGAAATTCTTCGGCATCTCGATCAAGGAGATGGAAGCACAGCGGCGCGATCAGCGCGTGACCATGCCGCGCCAAGTGGCAATGTACATTGCCTGGCAACTCACCGGCGCGTCGCTGCCGCAGATCGCGCGCGAGTTCGGCAAGAAAGACCACACAACCGCGATGTACGCCCGCGACAAGATCGCCGACCTCATGGATTCCGACGAAGCCTTCCGCAACCGCGTGCGCACCCTTATCGCCCAAGTTCAGTCGGACTAACAGGGTTCGGTTGCGCGAACCCGTGGCGGTCCTCGCTTCGCTGCGGTCCGCACCCCGGGTCTTTTTTGCATTGCCTTTTGAGTTTGGCGCGTGAAAGACACCCACGGGGCACAGCCGGTGGACGGAACCCTGCACAGGCGATTGTACGTGGGGTGGATAATGCGAACGCGCGCGGTGAGCGGGAAGTCCGGGGATAGATGGCCGTCTCCGTACACAGCCCGAAAAACGCGTTGACGCAGCAACCACGGGTGTTTCCCCGATCTATGCACGCCGTGCACGTGCCTACTGATACGACGGTTATCTTCTATACTTATATACGAACGCGTCGACGACGCGGCGGAGCGGTGGACGAGTGAAGTTTACGTGTAGTACGAAAGACATCGCTTCGGCGGTTGGAGCCGCGAGCAAGATCGTCAACGCGCACACGACGGTCCCGATTCTCTCGAACGTGCTGCTCACGGCCGACGAGGGCGGGATCAAAGTGCGTGCCACCGATCTCGAGCTGACGCTGGAACAATCGTTCCCGGCCGAGGTCTTCGAACACGGCGCGGTTACCGTACCGGCGAAGTTGTTCTCCGGCTACCTCGGCAATCTGCCGGCCGGTTTGCTTGAACTCACCGGTTCGCCGACGCGCGCTTCGATCAAGGCCGAACGCTCGAACTACGACTTTCTCGCGCTTCCGCCGGATGAGTATCCGCCGCTGCCGAGTGCACAAAAGGGTGCCTCGTTCGCGATCGCGGCGAAGAAGTTCCGCGACGGCGTCAACTCCACGATCTTCGCCGCATCGAGCGAAGAGGCGCGGGGTGCCGTGCTGATGGGCACGCTGCTCGAGCTCGAAGGCTCGTCGATCACGCTCGTCGCGACCGACGGATATCGCCTCGCGAAGTGGACCGGCACGCTCGATAAGCCGTTCGAGGGCTCGGCCAAGTACATCGTGCCGTCGCGCGCCCTGGCCGAAGCCGCCCGCAATCTCGGCGCGGCGGAGATGCTCGAAGCGACGGCGCTCGGTGCGCAGGCCAACCAACTCATGTTCACGGCGGGAACCACCTCCATCGTGGTGCGTCTCGTCGACGGGCAGTACCCCAACTACGGTCAGGTGATTCCGGCCAAGTTCGACCGCTCGGTCACCGTGAATACCAGCGGTTTGATCGGCGGCTTGCGCCGTGCCGAGCTCGTGGCCGGCGATCGCGCTTCGATGGTCAAGCTCGAAGTCGCCAACAATACGCTGATGATCACCGCCAAGTCCGACGTAACCGGCAACGCCTACGAAGAACTCGAAGTCGAGCAGACGGGCGACGACCTGACGATCGCGTTCAACGCGCGGTATCTGGTCGAGATCCTCAACCACGTTGATTCGCCGCAGACCGTGTTGGAGTTTCTCGGGCCGCTCTCACCCGCGGCTATCCGCCCGCTCGAAGCGAACGATCTGGGCACGCAGCTCTTCGTGTTGATGCCGCTGCGCCAGTAGGCGTCCCTCGACGCAGTTCGGGACAGGCTATGCTTCTCACCGCGCTGCGGCTGGCGGATTTTCGCAATTACGCGGCGCTCGATTTCACGCCCGCGCCGGGACTCAACGTCTTCATCGGACCCAATGCCCAGGGCAAGAGCAACCTGCTCGAGGCGATCGCGATGCTCGCGACCGGCAAATCGTTTCGCGCGCGGCGCGAGGTCGAGCTGATTCGCGAGGGCATGCCGCTGGCGGAAATCGCCGGTGAGGCACGCATCCCGGCCGGTGCGATCTTTCTGCACGCCGCGATCGTACGCACCGGCAGCGGCGCGCGCAAGTCGTTCGACGTCAACGGTTCGCCGGTCGGCTTCGCGGGGTTTCTCGGCCGGGCGCGCGTCGTCACGTTCGTGCCGGCCGACTTGCATCTGGTCGCCGGCGGGCCGGCGTTACGACGCACGTTTCTCAACGGCGCGCTCGCGCAGCTCTCGCCGGTGTATTACCGCGATCTGGCGCGCTACGGAAAGATCGTACAGCAGAAGGCCGCGTTGTTGCGCGGCGCGATCGCGCCCGACCGCGCGCTCTTGCTGGCCTACAACGACGAATTGCTCGCACCGGGGGCCGCGCTGATCAACGCGCGCGCCGCGTTCGTGGCCGAGATCGCCGCCGCCGCCGAGGGCGTGTACGGGCGCTGGCCGGGAACGCACGAACGCGTCGAGATCGCATACGCGCCCAACGTTCCCCTCGGTGACGGCGATCCGCGCGCCGCGCTCGCGGCCGCGCTGGCGGCCGGCGTCGAGACGGAGCTGCGCCGCAAGACGACGCTGGTCGGGCCGCACCGCGACGACGTGCGCTTGACGATCGACGGCAAACCCCTCGATGCGTTCGGCTCGCAAGGCCAGCAACGCACGGCGGTACTTGCCCTCAAAGTTGCCGAATACGAAACGATGCGCGCGCGTGCCGGCGATGCCCCGATCCTGTTGCTCGACGACGTGCTCTCCGAACTCGACGCGGAACGCGCGGGCGGTTTTCTCGCGGCCGTCGGCTCGTTCGAACAAGCGTTTCTCACCACCACCGAGCTGCCCGAGCGATTCAACGACGCGGCGCGTTTTCGCATCGCGGCCGCGACGGTCACGCCATGCTGACCAAACTCGGCACCGCGCTCGGCGGCTGGCGTCCGCGCGGCGGTCCGCCCGGCGACCCGCTGGCGACGATTCGCGCGGCCTGGGCCGAGATCGTCGGCGACGACGTGGCGCGTGCCGCCCAACCGGTGGCGCTCAGCGGCACGGCGCTCGTGGTGGTAACGGCGTCCGGCGCGTGGAGCCATCAGCTGTCGTTTCTCGAACGCGAGATCGTGCGCAGCGTCGTCGCGCTGGGCGTCTCGAACGTCGAGCGGTTGCGTTTTCGCATCGGTACGATTCGCTCGGCGCGCGGGGTTGCGGGACGTCGGCTCGTGCGCGCCGCCGCCGGGCCGCCCGTCGCCGGCAAGCCACAGACCGCCGCGGAAGCCGTCGCCCGTTTTCGCACCGTTGTCGAACGGCGGCGCAACGCGCATCGCGCCGCCGGCGGCACCTTCTGCACGACCTGCGGCAGCGCGCTCGCGAGCGGTACGCGTTGCCGTCCGTGCGTCGACGCCGAGGAACGCGAGCAGCGCGAGCAATGCGAACGGATCTTGTTCGAGGCGCCCTGGCTCGACCCCGAAACCGTGATCAACGCCGTCGCCGGACTGACCGCCGAAGCGTACGATCGAATCCGCCGGCGGCTGCTTCGCGCTTGGGTTGATGAGCTGCGGTTAGCGCGCAAACGTCATGCGGTCAAGGCCGAGATCGACCGCCCGCGCATCCGCAAACTGGCGAGCTCGTATGTCCTGCTCGAGACCCGGATCGACCCCAACCGGCTGGAATTGGACTCACCGGTGCGCCGGAACGCGCTGGGCGACTTATATGACTTCATCCGGCAGGTCGAAACGGGCTGAAAATTTTTGCCGACGGCGAAGTGGTAATTCCGGAATGCAAGAGTACACAGGAGAACAAATCGAGGTCCTCAAGGGCCTCGAAGCCGTCCGGAAGCGTCCGGGCATGTACATCGGGAGCACCTCGGAGCGCGGCCTCCACCAACTGGTGTACGAAATCGTCGATAACGCGGTCGACGAGGCGCTCGCGGGCGTCGCGACCGAGATCGACGTCATTATCTACAAAGACGGCTCGGTTTCCGTCAAGGACAACGGGCGCGGAATTCCGGTCGACATGCACCCGGAAGAAAAGATGCCGGCGGTCGAAGTCGCGATGACGATCTTGCACGCGGGCGGTAAGTTCGGCAAGGGCGGCTACAAGGTATCCGGCGGCCTTCACGGCGTCGGCATGTCCGTCGTCAACGCGCTCTCCGAAGACATGACCACGCGCGTGCGCCGCGACGGCAATCTCTACGAGATCAAGTTCCAGCGCGGCATCACGTCGACCCCGCTCAAGAAGATCGGCAAGGCCGAGGGCACCGGCACCTATCAGTGGTTCAAGCCCGATCCGGAGATCTTCGAAACGCTCGACTTCTCGTGGAGCACGCTCGAGAAGCGCTTGCGCGAACTGGCGTTCCTCAATCGCGGCCTGCGCATCACGCTACGCGACGAACGCGTCGAAGAGGGCGAGAACCCCAAAGAGAAGACGTATTTCTACGAGGGCGGCATCGTCGCGTTCGTCGAGTGGCTCAACGAAAACAAAGAAGCCCTCACGCCGGTCATCTCGACCAACGGCGAGCGCGACGACAACATCGTCGAGTGCGCGCTGCAATGGACCGACGGCTACAACGAAGTCGTGTACTCCTACGCCAATAACATCAGCACGATGGAAGGCGGGATGCACCTCACCGGTTTCCGCACGGCCGTCGCTACAAAAGTCAACGAGTACGCGCGCAAACGCGGCATGCTCAAGGACGCCGATGCGAACCTGTCGACCGACGACTGCATGGAAGGTCTCACCGCGATCATTTCAGTGAAGCTGCTCGACCCGCAGTTCGAAGGGCAGACGAAGACCAAGCTGGGCAACGCGAAGCTGCGCCCGATCGTGAACGCGCTGGTCACCGAACGGCTCGACTTCTTCTTGGAAGAGAATCCGAAAATCGCGCGCGTCATCGTCGATAAGTGCATGCAGGCGGCGCGCGCGCGCGAAGCCGCGAAGAAAGCCCGCGATCTCACGCGCCGCAAGAACGCGCTCGACGGCAGCGGTCTGCCCGGCAAGCTCGTCGACTGCAAGTCGCAAGACCCGGAAGCCTGCGAGATCTTTCTGGTTGAAGGCGATTCCGCCGGCGGCACGGCCAAGGGCGGCCGCGATCCGAACACGCAAGCGATCCTACCGTTGCGCGGCAAGATCCTCAACGTCGAGAAGTCGCGGCTCGACAAGATGCTCGGCAACGAAGAAATTCGCACGATGATCACGGCCTTCGGCACGGGCTTCGGCGAGGAGTTCAATCCCGACAAGCTGCGCTACCACAAGATCATCATCATGACCGACGCCGACGTCGACGGATCGCACATCCGCACGCTGCTGCTGACGTTCTTCTATCGCCAGATGAAGCCGCTGGTCGAACGGGGTTACGTGTACATCGCGCAGCCGCCGCTCTACGGTGTGAAAAAAGGCAAGAAGCAGTGGTGGGCCTTCACCGAGGAAGAGCTCAAGCTGATCTTCAACGGCGACGACCCCAAAGAGTTCACGGTCCAGCAGTTCAAGGGTCTCGGGGAAATGGACGCCGAGCAACTGGCGGATACCACGATGGATGCGTCGAGCCGCCGACTCAAGCAAGTCACGCTCGATGAAGCGAGCGAAGAAGCCGAGCGCATGTTCACCACGCTTATGGGCGACAAGGTCGAACCGCGCAAGCTCTTCATTCAGGAGTACGCCCGGACCGTCCGTAACCTCGATCTCTAATCGGTCCCGTAACGCCCGTAAGGGGAGCGACGTGGGTGAAAGCCCAAACGCCACACGTTGAATGAGCGCCTGAAGGTTCTGCGCGGCCGCTGGGGCGGGGCAATCGCGGTCGCCGCGGTGCTCGTCCTCGTGGCGGCGTTCGCCCATCACGCGATCGCGACGTTCGTCGTCTCGCGGGGCCTCGGGGTAGCGCTCGGATACGACGTGCGCTTCGGCGACATGTCGCTCGGCTGGTCACACGCGACGCTCAGCGACGTGCACGTTCGCAAGAACGGCGATCCGGTGTTCGATGCCGCGCGCGTCGACGTCGACTACGCCCTGCGCGACATCTTTCCGGGCGGCAAACACCGCTACGGTTTTGCCGGGATCGCGGTCGATCATCCCACCCTCACGCTGGTACGCCACGCCGACGGCTCGTACAACGTCAACCGCGGCGGCTCGTCTTCGTCGCCGCCCGCGCCGACCCAAGCCGCGGCCGAACCGCTGCTGTTCAGCGCGCGCGTGCGCGACGGTACGCTGCGGATCATCGATGAGGCGCCGTTGGAATCCGACCTCGCGGAGCAGTCGATCGCGAACGTCTCGATCGACGCCTCGGTCCAGTCGAACGCCCGCACCGTTGCGCGGGCCGACGGCGTGCTGATCGGACGGCGCACGCAAGCCGCGCCGATCCAGCGCTGGCCGCTCAGCGTGCGCTCGGTGATCGACTACAACCGCGGTTTTGCGATGCATCGTTTCCGCGCGCCGCAACTGCCGCTACGCGGGCTCTTGAACTTTCTCGTGCACGCGAAGATCGCCCGGTTCGACGACGGCGTGATGCGCAACGTCGACGTACGGGCGTACGCGCTCAACATCTTCGCGGGCACGCCGTTCGCGTACGCGGTCGGCGGCGGCGGCACACTCGAGGGCGCGCAGATCACGCTCGGACCGCTGGCCAAACCGGTGCGCGATCTGCACGGCAAGGTCGATCTGTTCGACGACGGCGTGACGTGCTCGGATCTGCGCGGCACGGTGGCCGGCATCCCGCTGCAGATTCGCGGCGGGATGTACGACTTTGCCGACGTGCACTTCCAACTCGGCATCTCGGCCGATCCGCAACTGGCGCAGCTGCGTACGCTCTTCACGTTCTTGCGCGACCAGCCGGTGCGCGGGCCGATGCACATCGAAACGCTCGTCACCGCGACGACGGCGCAGCCGCTGATCCGCACGGTCATCGCGTCGCCGCGCGTGTACTACGATACGATCCCGCTCGATCGTGCCGGCGGCACGGTCGATTATGAAGCCGGCGTCGTTTCGTTTGCCGGGTTTCACACCGGCTTCGGCGCGCTGCAGAGCACGCTCGCGGGTCAGGTGAACGTCAACTTGCCGATCGCCGAACTCGAAAGTGCCGTGCACGTCGAGGGCCCGGCATCATCGCTGCCCTACGCACAGGCGATTGCCGCGGGCGAGACGATTCGCGGTGACGCGATCATCGGCGGGAACGGCGTGCACGGATTTCGCGCGCGCGGCACGATCGACGCCGACGGCGCACACGGCAGCGGTGAAGGGTTCCTCGCCGTCGACGAACACGGGAGCGGCGAGTTCGGCCCGTTTCTGTTCACGCGTGACGACGGCTCGCTGCTGGCCGGCGCGTTCCGGCTCGAGCGGCCGATCTCATCGAGCGCGGGTTGGGCGGTCGCCGAGCGGTATCGTTTCGCGGTGCCCGAGCACAACGCGGTGTTGCCCGGCGTCAAGATGGTCGGCTTCCCGCCGATCGGCGGCATCGTCGACGCGCAACTCGTCGCCGGCGGCCCGCCGAGCGGCTTTGCCGTTGCCGGTCACGTGCGCATGCGCGACGCGCACTTCGAACACTATCCGTTAGGCGATCTCGCGGCCGATCTCGGCGGCACGTTCGACGACATGCGTTTGCGCGGCATCACGCTCGACGGTCCGCGCGGAAAATTTCGCGGCGACGGCGCCGTTGCGCGCGGCGTGTTCGGCGTGCGGGGCACCTACGACGGATCGCTGCCGGATTTGCGGCCGTTCACCGGCGACATCGGCGGTCGCGGGAACGTGCACGCGCCGGTGGCGGCGCTCGTTGACGATCGCGGGGTCACGGTGCAGACGAGCGGCGCGGTGCTCACCGGCGGCAGCATCCATGGCGTCGCGCTCGGCGCGGCGTCCGGGACGATGCAGATCGCCGGCACGTCGGTCCGCATCATCACGGGTTCCGCGACGCTCGACGGCGCGCACGCGGTCGCGTCGGCGCGTGACGGCGAGACGGCGATCTCGATGGTCGGCGTCCCGGCGGCGGCATTCGCCGGTTCAGGACTTCCGCTCGACGCGGGCCGCGTCTCGGTGTTCGGCCTGGGCAACCTCGACCGGCCGGCGTTTCACGGCAGCATCGACCTCGACCGCGGGCGGGCAATGGGCCTTCCGATCGGCGGCTGGGTCGACATCGCGCTGAGCGGCCGCACGCTGAGCATCCGCGACGGCATCGCGGCGCTAGGCGATACCTACGGCCGGCTGGGTGGCCGCGTCGACGACATCGGCGGCGCGAACTTCCGCTACGACCTCGACGCGGGGGTCGCGCTCGGTGACGTGGGCGGCCTCATCAGCGACCTGCACCTGCCGTTACGCTACGCCGAGGGCAGCTTTTCGGCCCGAGTCCAAATCGCCGGCGGGGCGTCGGCGCCGTCCGTCGAGGGGACCGTGGTCGCGCCGGAGGGCTCCTACAACGGCCTGGCGTTCAGCGATGGTGCCGGCCGGCTGTCCGTCGCACCCGGGGCCGGGATCCTGATCGATGACGGGCGGGTGACGATCGGCAGCACGCGGGCCACCTTCCGGGCCTCCGTCGGCACGGCCGCGCTGAGCGTGGCCGCGCAGAGCCCGGCCGCCAACCTGGCCGATTTCGACGACTATTTCGATCAGAGCGATATGCTGGCCGGGACGGGCGCGCTCAACTTCAGCTTCAGCAACGATGGCCGGCACACGGCGAGCGCCGGGCAGATCGCTTTGGCCGGAACGCGCATCCGGCAATTTCCCCTGGGCGACGTCAGCGGGCAGTGGTCGACGCGCGGCGGTGCAATTCTGACCAACCTCGCGATCGCGGGGCCCAACGGCAACCTCCGAGCCGCCGGGTCGATCTTCCCGGCCGCGGCGGGACCCGTGAACGCCCTCCTGCGGGCGCGGCTGGCAGCCGACCTCAACGCCGACAACGTCGACCTGGGAACGTTCCTCCCCGCGGCGGGCTTCCCGTACCCGATCCTCGGGCGGGTCACCGCCGCCGGTCGGATCGCCGGCGTCTTCCCGCGCCTGGCCATCGGCGGACATGCGAGCGTCAGCGACGGTCAGCTCGGGCCTTTTCCGGTGGTCAGTGCGGAGGCGACGACGCGCATCGTCGGCGACCGGATCTCACTCGATTCGGCCTCGGCCGACCTCGGCTTTGCGCGCCTGAGCGGGACCGGGCTCGTCGGGCTCGCGCCGGGGGATCCGCTCTCGCTGCACTTCCACGCCACGGTCCCCGACCTCGCCGCGGCGGCCCGGCGGGTGCTCCCGCATAAAACCGTCGACGTTTCGGGATCGCTCGAGTCGGATGCCGTGCTCGAGGGCTCGTTCGCGAAGCCGCGGCTGACCGCCGGCTTCGATCTCACCCGGCCGCGCTACGGCCAGTTGCTCGTGCAGCGGATCATCGGCAACCTGGAGAGCGACTTCCACTCGGTGAACCTCGACAGCGCCGAGTTCGTCCTCAATCACGGCTCGGCGGTCGTGGCCGGGTCGCTCCCGATCTCGTTGCACCCGGCCGGCATCGGGCCGCCCGATGCGCCCCTCTCGATCACGGCCGACGCGCATTCGGTCGACCTGGCGGCGCTGGCGCCGCTCGTGCCGGGCTCCGGGACGAAGCTGACCGGGACAGTCGACGGGCACGTGGCCATCGAGGGCACCGTCGGCAATCCGCGGGTCCTCGGCAGCGTCAGCCTGTCCGACGGCTCGTACGTCTCCAACGTGGAGACCTCGCCGATCCGCAACACCAATGCCCAACTCGTCTTCGAGGGCACGTCCGTTGCGCTGCAGGCGCTGCACGCCCAGGTCGGGGCGGGTACGGTGGACGCCGACGGCCGGCTGAACCTGCCGATCCTCGGCGCGCCGTTCCAGGGTTACGCGATCAACATCACCGCCAAGGGGGCGCAAATCAACCTGCCGGCGTTCGGCGGCGGCACGATCGACGGCACGGCCCAAGTCGTCGGCGGACCGCGGCGGCCGACGTTGAGCGGCGACGTGACCCTGACGAACGCGACGATCCCGTTCGCCGCGATCTTCCGTTCCGCCAACGCGCCGCCCGAGCCGCCCGGCAACGGCCCGGTGTTCGACGTCGCCTTCGATCTGCACGCCACGGCCAAAAACGTCCGCATCAAGTCGTCGATCATCGACGTCGGCGCGGCCGGCAACTTGACCCTCTCCGGGACGTTGCTCTCGCCCCGCGCCGCAGGCGAGTTCACCGCCACCCACGGCGGCGTGTTCTCCACCTACCAGCGCCTCTTCCGCATCCAGGACGCGACGGTCACCTTCGATCCGAACCAAGGGATCGTTCCGAACCTGAACCTGCACGCGACGGCCCACGTCGACAACCCCGATCCCGACCCTGCGCGCAACGCCATCGGCTCGGCCGACATCCAGGTCGCGGTGACGGGACCCGCCGATGCGTACACGATCAGCTACTCCTCGCAACCGGCGTACTCACAGGCGCAGATCATCGCGCTCCTGGTCGATTTGCCGGTCCTGGGCTCGCTGAATTTTGGCGGCAATCAGCCGGCCGGTACGCTGCGCGGTGCGCCGGGTGAATCCGACGCGTTCCTCCCGCCGGGCGTCACCCCGTATCAAACCGGGATCACGCCCATCCAACAAGAGGCATTCTCTTTGTTCAACACTCAGCTCACCCAGCGCTTACTCTCTCCGCTTGAGAACGCGTTCGGCGGCGCGCTTGGTTTGACCGATCTCGAACTCACGCTCGACTATGGCGGGCGCGTCGGCTACACGGCGCGCCAACAGCTCTCCAAGAAGCACGCGGTCTACGCCACCGTCGGTCAGGTCTTGAGCTATCCCACGCGCACGCAGATCGGGTTTGCCTCTAAGCCCGACCCGGCGACGACGATCAGCTTCACGTACTTCCAGCAAAACGGGACGCCGTATTTCACCAACTCGATCTTCGGCAACACCAGCACCGTCCAAGTCGAGAACGGTGTCCAGCCGCTCTCCGACCGCCAAGGCTTCAGCCTAACCCTCAGCCGGAGCTATCCATGAGGAACCACAAGGCCATACCAGAAGCGAGGCATAAACTTCGGGCCCGGGAACCCGGCGCGTTCCGTGCCCGTTGGTTCCCACAAGGTGCGCTCGCCCGCGCCCCAGTTATCGCTCGCAGGGACAGAAGTTTGCTCGATTGGTTCGGCCGCGCGCCGCGAACGGGGCTCGCGCTCCTCGCATTGTTCGGTTTACTCATGCCGGCCGCAGTCGGCCAGACGACTCCGTCTCCCGTTGCAGCACCGACGCCGGCGCCCGCGAGCGCTACCGCCGCGCCGGGCGCGCCGGCCACGGCGCCCGCGAGCGCTCCGGCCACGGCGCCCGCGAGCGCTCCGGCCACGGCGCCCGCGAGCGCTCCCGCCGCGCCGGGCGCGCCGGCCAAGGCGCCGACCGTGGTCGACGTATCGGTCACGGGCAACACGCACGTTCCGACCGACGTAATCCTGGCGGCCGTGAAAACGAAGGTCGGCGATCCCTTCGATCCGGCCGTCGTGTCGGACGACCTGCGCGCGATCAACGATCTCGGATTCTTCGCCGATCAGGCGCCGCCGGTCATCAAGCAGCGCCCCGACGGCGTTTCGGTCACCTTCCGCGTGGTCGAGAATCCGGTCGTCACCAGCATTCGCTTTCAGGGCAACCGTTCGATTTCGGCCGACACGCTGACCGCGCTGATGGACACCTCGACCGGTAAGGTCTTCAACCTTAAGACGTATCAAGAAGACGTCCTGAAGATCAATTCGTATTACGACAAGATCGGCTACGGCGGTCAGGTGCCCTCGCACGTCACCGACGTGAACATCGACACGACCGGCGTGCTGACGTTGACGATTCAAGAAGGCTTGACGGTTCGCAACATCATCATCGTGCCGCCGCCGGATGCGGATCCGGTGTTGCCGTCGCGGCTGATCCTTGCGGCGCTCGTGACCAAAGCGGGCAGCACGTATTCGGAAGCGCAGCGCGACAAAGATACCGACAAGCTCAAGGATCTCTACAAACAGTACGATCTGACGATCGGCGATTTCGAAGCCGGTATCGATCCGGCAACGGTCGACACCAAGGCCGGTACGGCCGACGTGCGCTACGCGATTTCGGTCGCGCGCGTCGGTGCGGTCGAGGTCACCGGCAACACGACCACGCACGACGACGTGATCCGGCGCGAGCTGCGCATGAAGCCCGGCATGCTCGTCACCGATTCGGGCGTGCGCAACGATTACAACCGGCTCAACAACCTCGGTTTCTTCGAAAAGGTCGACGTCTCGACGAACCCGGGACCGGATCCGAAGAAACCGGCGTACGTCACGCTGCACTGGAGCGTCAAGGAACAGCGCACCGGGACGGCCCAGATCGGCGCCGGGTATTCCGGCGGTATCACCGGCACGGGCCTCACCGGCAACATCTCGTACTCGCAGAACAACATCAACGGAACCGGTAACGGCGCCTCGATCAAGCTCGAGCGCGGCACGCAAGTCAGCGACGCCGAACTCTCGTTCTCGATACCGTATCTCGGCAACACGGAAGCGTGGAACCGGTACAGCGCCTCGCTGACGATCTTCACGCAGGCGCAAACCAACTACTATCCGGTCTATCAGGCCACGCCCGCCCCGGCACCCGGTATCACGTCGACGCCGATCCCGCTCGGCGCGAACATTCCGGTGTCGATCGTTCCGGCCGACCCGACCAACTACGTGCTCGAGAGCGGCGTCGCGGCGACGTACCAAACGGCCTCGACCGGCTTCAGCGCCTCGATCGGCCGCCGTTTCTCGGATTACTTCCGCGGCTCCATCGGCTTGAACGTCCAAGAGGTGGAAGCCAACGCCACCGTTCCGCTGCCGTACTTCTTCCCGAGCGAGCAAAACCTCAACCCGTTGGCGCTCGCGTCGTCGAGCCCGCTCAACGGCACCACGACCAGCGCCTCGACCGCGATCGGTATCACGGCGCCGTCGATCGCCAACATCAATTCATCCCAGCCCTACGCGTTGCACAGCTTCGTGTTCGGCGTGGGCGCCGATACGCGCGACGACATCTCGAACCCGCGCACCGGCTGGTCGACCTCGATCTCCGATGAGGTATCGAACACCGCCATCGGCTCGGCCTTCGACTATTCGCAAATCACGTTCGACGTTGCGAAGTTTCTGCCGACGTTCAAGCACTCGACCTTCGGCGTCCACTTCCGCTACGGCGTCACCGACGGCGCGATCCCGGTCAACAAACTCTATACCTTCTCCGATCAGCAACTGCGCGGATACACCAACCCCTTCTACGGCACCAACATCGCGCTGGTGCAAGCCGAGTTGCGCTACCCGCTCACGGCTGACCGCAAGGTGTCGATCGTGATCTTCGGCGACGACGGCGCGACGCGCATCGTCGGCGGTCAGCAACTCAACAGCGACAACTCCACCACCGACCTCAATTCGTTCATCTGGCATGCCGATGCCGGCGTCGGCGTGCGGTTCGACATCCCGCAGTTGGGACTCCACACGCTGCGCCTGGACTTCGGTAAGGGATCGTTGGGCACGCACATCTCGTTCGGTATCGGTCAGGCGTTCTAGAACAACATGGGAATGAAAACGTTACGCATCGCATCGCGCATCACGGCGCTGGCCGGTCTCGCGCTGATCCTCACTTCCGCACCGGCCGTGCTGGCCCAGGACGCGGCCGACATCGGCTACGTCGATCAGAACGCGCTCTCGAACATCCCGGCGTTCGCGGCGGCCAAGAAGCAGATCGACGCGTACGGCGCCGATCTGCAAAAATCATATATCGCGCGCGCCCGCGGAGCCTCGCCGGCCGAACAGCAGCGACTGAGCGCGGAATTCCAGCAGAAGATCGCGGACAAGCAGCGTCAGCTGCTGGGGCCGATTTTCGCCCGCGCGCAAGTCGCGATCGCCTCGGTCGCGTCGAGCCATAACCTCTCGATCGTCGTGGACAAGCAGATCATCATCGTCGGCGGCCAGGACATCACGGGGCCGGTACGCGATCTGCTCACCGGCGTCGGCGAACCGGTTCCGCCGGTGAACACGCCGGCGCCGTCGACGGTCGGCTACGTCGACCAAACCCAGATCGATGCGTTGCCCGCGATCAAAGCGGCCGCGGCCGACTTCCAGAAGTTCAAGGCGACCGAAGATCAGGATGCCGCCGCGAAGTTCAAGACCGCGAAGACGCAAGCCGACCGCGACGCGATCATGAAAGATTATCAGAAGGCGCTCACCGACAAGCAGAGCACGACGCTGAAACCGCTGGTCGACAAAACCGAAGCCGCGATGGCGAGCGTGGCGCAAAAACGTGGACTCATTCTGGTGGTCGATCGCGGCAACGTGATCTACGGCGGCACGGATATCACGGCCGACGTCACCAGCGCGATGAAGTAGCGTGTCCAGACGACTGCTGGCGCTCGCCGCGTGCGGGTTGCTCGCTGCGTGTGCGCACGGCGGGTCGAGCGCACCGGCGGCGGCGCCGTCCGGCGGCCGCATCGGTTATGTGCGCATGGACGATCTGGTGAAGAAACACCCGCTCTTCGGCCAGCTCGCGCAATACGACGCCAACATTCAGGCGCTCAATCTCAGCGCGCTCGTTCCCCACGTGCTGGCCGACAGTGCGCAGTTGAAGGCCGCACAAGCGCGGCTCGAAGCGCAGCTCGACGCTGCCGCCAAACGCACCGACGCGCTGCTCGCCGCCAAGGGCAAGAGCTACCAGGACCGCGAGAACGCTGCGATCGCCGCCGCGCTGCGCGGCGCGGGTGCGGCCGGCGGTCCGAGCGTGGCCGCAATTCAAGCGCAGATGCAGGGCACGGCGAGCTCCCAAGCCGCCGGCGCCGGCGCGCAAGCCGAGCGCGACCTCGATACGTATCGCAAACAGCTCGAAGCGCAGGACAACGCGCAGATTACGGCCGCGCAGCGCACCCTCGCCGCACGCGCCGATCGCACGTACCGCGCGAAGGTCGACGAACTCAACGCCAAAGAATCGGCGCTCTCGCTGTTGCTGGCGAATGCCGACGCGGCTGAACGGCTGTCGTTGCGCACGCGGCTCTCGAGCCTCGCGCTCGACGAAGCCGCCCGCACCGATGCCAACAACCAGCTCGCCGCGCTCGACCGCAAAGAATCCGACCAGGTTGCCGCGCTGCACAACATCGACGCGCAGCAGTTGGCGACGCTGCAGACGCAACTGCGCGCCGGGGTCGAGAAAGATCTGGGCGCGCAAGTGGCCGAGATCCGGCAACGGTCCGTGCAGCGCTTCCACGAGCGGGCCGATCAGCTGCGCACGCAATTCCAGACCGCCGGCGGCCCGTTGATCGCGACCTCGCCCAACGGCACCGCGCGGGTCAATCCGAACCTGCCGCCGGCCTTGCGCCAGCGCATCGAGCAGCTCCATGCCGACTACACGGCGGCGTTCCAGAACGACGCCAAACAGACCATTGCGGATTTCCAGAAAACGCGCGCGGACCTCACCGCGCGCTACCAGCTCCTGACCGGAACCGACGCCGCCGCGGCGCAAAGCGCGCAGTCGGAAATTCTCTCGCTCGAGAAGAAGCGCCAGGACCTCTACCAGCAGATGGTTGCCCAAATCAACCGTGAAGTGAAGGCGATCGCGCAGGAGCGCGGCGTCTCGACCGTCGTCAGCACGGTCGCGCCGGCCGGCGGCGTCGATCTCACCGGCGACGCTATGAAAGACATCGAAACGCTGCATGAATAACCGCTTCGTGTTCGCCGCGCTTGCGGCGGCGATCTTGGCAATGACCGCTTGTTCGAAGCCGCCGTCGAGTGACATCGGGCTCATCGACGTTCAGCGCCTGTCCGCGAACTGGCCCAAATTCTTGAATTATCAGAACCAGCTCAACGCCGACGTGAACGCCGTGCGCGCCTCGCACGATTCCGACAGCCGGAAAGCGCGCGAGATGGCCGGGCTGCAATATCGCTTTCAGACCAACCAAACCGAACTGACCAACAACGTGCACGATGCGGCGCAGCAGGTCGCGAACGATAAGCACCTGCGTTACGTGTTCACCCGGCAGAACGTGGGTTACGGCGGCGTCGACATCACGCCCGACGTCGAGAAGATTCTTCAGATCGTAGAGAAGGCGACGCCTTCCCCGTGATCGCCGACCTCGGTACGCTCGCTGAGATCGCGGCGCGCACCGGCGGCCGGGTGATCGGTGATGCCGGCGTGCGCGTCGGCTTCATCGCGGCGATCGACGACGTCGATGCGACCGCCATGACATTTGCCACCGACGAACGTTTTTTGCGCGCGGCCCTGGCGTCGCGGGCAGCGGCCATTCTGGCCGACGAGAAACTCATCGACCCGGCCGCGAGCTACGCTAAACCGATCGTCGCGGTAACGTCCCCGCGCGTCGCGCTCGCCACGCTCCTCGCGTTGCTGGAACCGCCGCGGCCGCGCGGCCCGCACGTCGATCCGACCGCCGTCATCGACCCCACCGCGACGCTCGGGACGGCCGTCTTCGTGGGCCCGCTCGTGACGGTAGGCGCGACGGCGTCGATCGGGGCCGAAACGGTGCTTTCCGCCGGCGTCGTGATCGGGGCCGGTGCGCGCGTCGGCGCACAGTGCTTGCTGCATCCGCGCGCGTATGTGGCCGACCGTTGTATCGTCGGCGACCGGGTCGTTTTGCAGGCGCAAGCGGTCGTCGGCAGCGACGGCTTCGGCTGGGCGTTCCTCGACGGCGCGCTGCAGAAGATCCCGCAGATCGGCATCGTCGAAATCGGCGACGACGTGGAGATCGGCGCCAACACCTGTATCGATCGCGCGCAAACCGGCGTGACCTCGATCGGCAACGGCACGAAGATCGACAACCTGTGTCAGATCGGGCACAACTGCCGCATCGGCAAACATTCCGCGATCGCAGCGCAGACCGGACTAGCCGGAACGACCACGATCGGCGATTACGTGCAGGTCGGCGGTCAGAGCGGTTTCGGCGGACACCTGACGGTCGGCAACGGGGCGAAAATCGCAGGCGGCGCCGAGGTTTGGGGCGACGTCGCCGCCGGCGCAACGGTCAGCGGCGTTCCGGCGCGCGCGCACCGGGAGAATTTGCGGGTACAGGCGTCCGTACGGCGCCTTCCGAAACTCTACGAACGCGTCGAAGCGCTCGAAAAATCGCGCGCAATCGAACATCCCGGCGAGCTGTGAACCCCTGCAGAATCAAGCAACGCTCCGCAACGCGATCGAATTTTCGGGCACCGGTTTGCATACCGGGCGGCCCGCGCGCGTTCGCGTGCTCCCGGCTCCGGCCGGTAGTGGGCTGCGTTTTCGTCTCGACGATGCGGTCGAGTTTGCGGCGCACCCCGATTACGTCGTCGACACGCGCCGTGCTACGGTGCTCGGTTTGGGCGAACATCGCGTCTCGACGGTCGAGCACTTGCTCTCGGCGCTCTGCGGCAGCGGCATCACGAACGCGCTGATCGCCGTCGACGGTCCGGAGATTCCGGCGTCCGACGGAAGCGCGCTCGAGTTCATCGACGCGATCGACGCCGCCGGCATCGCCGAACAGCCGTTGCCGCAGCTGCGCAACGTCGTGCGCGAGCCGCACGTGTTTCGCGACGGTGACAAGCTGCTCGCGGTCGTGCCGGCGCCGGCGTTCCGCGTGCGCATGACGATCGACTTTCCGGCCCCGGTCGGCTCGCAGTATGTCGACTACGACAGCGCGGCGGCAACGTATCGCACCGCGGTCGCGCCCAATCGCACGTTCGGCTTCCGGCACGAGGTCGAAGCGCTGCTCGAACGGGGGCTCGCGATGGGGGGTTCGCTCGACAACGCGGTCGTGTTCGACACCGATGGACCGATGGTGCCGCTGCGCGCCGCCGACGAGCCGGCGCGCCACAAGGTGTTGGACCTGATCGGCGATTTCGCGTTGCTCGGCGCGTATCCGCAGTGCGAGGTCATCGCGATCAAGAGCGGTCACGCGTTGCACTTTGCCGCGGTGCGGGCTCTCGTCGAACGGGCTGCCGTCGCCGCCGCGAGCGCGGGGTAAGACACATGGCGATCATCGACGTGCGCGAGATCATGACGATCCTGCCGCACCGCTACCCGATGCTGTTGATCGACCGCATCCTCGAACTCGAGCCGATGACCTACGCGCGCGGCTACAAGAACATCACGTTCAACGAACCGATGTTCACCGGGCACTTTCCGGGGAATCCCGTGCTGCCCGGCGTGTACATGGTCGAAGCGCTGGCGCAACTCGGCGGAACGACGGTGCTCGAACCGGGCGACATGGCGCGCAAACTGGTGTATCTCGTTGGGATCGATAAGGTGAAGTTTCGGCGGCCGGTCGTGCCGGGCGACCGGCTCGATATGGAAGCGCGCGTGTTGCGCACGCGACGCAACGTCGGCTGGGTAGCCGTCGAAGCGACGGTCGAAGGCAAGACCGCCTGTAGCGGCGAGTTGATGTTTTCGATCGGCGGCGACGCGCAAAGCACCGCCTACGACGCGGCGATCCTGCATCAGTGATCCACCCCAGCGCTATCGTTCATCCGTCGGCGAACCTCGCCAAGGGTGTGGAAGTCGGTCCGTTCTGTATCGTCGGCGAGAACGTCACGATCGGCGCCCGCTCGACCTTGCTCGCGCACGTGATCGTCAACGGCCACACGACGATCGGCGAAGACGTGATCGTGCACCCGTTCGCATCGATCGGCGCGACGTCGCAGGATCGCAAGGCGGCCGATGAGATCTCCTACACGAAGATCGGCAACCGCACGATCATCCGCGAGTACGCCTCGATCCATCGCGCCACCGGGCCCGAGAAATCGACCGTCATCGGCGACGATTGCCTGTTGCTCGCCTACACCCACGTGGCGCACAACTGCACGATCGGCAACGACGTGACGATGTCGAATCTCGCGCAAGTCGCGGGGCAAGTCGTCGTCGAGGATCACGCCGGCATCGGCGGCATGGTCGGCGTGCATCAGGACGTGCGCATCGGCGCCTACGCGTTCGTGGGCGGGATGGCGCGCATCGTCCGCGACGTGCCGCCGTATTTTCTGGCCGAGGGCAACCCGGCCGAAGTGCACGGTCTCAACAGCGTCGGCCTGCGCCGGCGCAACTTCACCTCTGAGACGATCGCCGAGTTGAAGAACGCGTACAAGCTCATCTACCGCTCGGGCAACAACATGCGTCAAGCGATCGAATTGCTGCGCGCTGAGGTCACCAGCGAAGCCGGCCGTCATCTCCTCGCGTTTCTCGAGGCTCCGTCGGAACGCGGCATTTTGAAATGACGGCCGCGCCGTTGCGCGTGTTCGTCAGCACGGGGGAAGCGTCGGGCGAATTGCTGGCCGCCGACCTGATCGGCGCGATGCGCACGTGCGGCGCGAACGTCGATGCCGACGGCATCGGCGGCGAGCGCCTCGAGGCCGCCGGCGTGCGCCTCAGCCAGCGTAGCGCCGGCTGGGCATCGATGGGACCCCTGGATGCGGTGGGCAAGATTCCCAAGCTGCTGGCGGTCGCGTTGCGCACGGCGGTCGCACTGCGCGCCCATCCGCGCGACCTGATCGTGCTGGTCGATTTCGGTGCGTTCAACTTACGACTCGCGCGCATGATCCGCACGCTCGGTTCCACGACGCCGATCATGTACTATTTTCCGCCCGGCGCGTGGCTCGATAATCCCGGCCGCGCGCGTTCCGTTGCGGAGCTGTGCGATCCGGTGACCGCGTTCGCGCACCAGCGCGACTTCTATCAGTCGCTCGGATTGCCGATCAGCTATCACGGCCATCCGCTCGTGTCGACGATTCCCGCGCGCGCACCGCGGCCGGCGCCGCCGGCCGGCGGGGGCGTGGTGGCGTTGCTGCCCGGCAGCCGGCCCGGCGAAATCGCTCGCCATACGCCGCGCTTGCTCAACGCGCTCGCGCTGTTGCGCGAACGCCGCCCGGAGATCACGGCGGTGCTCGCCGCGGCCGATTCGGCGGCCTACGCCGCGTTCGAAGAGCTGCTGCGTCTGCGCTCGCCGTTACCGGTGGAGCTCGTGCGTTCGGCGCGCGAAGCGCTGGTGAGCAGCGATGCGGCCGCGGTTGCATCGGGAACGGCGGTGCTCGAAGCAGCGCTGCTCGAAGTGCCGTTGGTCGCGCTCTACGTGCTCTCCGAGGCGACCGCGAAGGTCGCGCGCCGCGTGTATCACCGGCCGTACGTCACGTTGCCGAATCTCGTGCTCGACGAGCCGGTCGTGCCGGAGCTGCTGCAAGATGATGCCACCCCGCAAGCGCTGGCCGATGCGCTCGAACGCGCGCTCGCCGCGCCGGACGCGCAGCTCGCGGGCTTTCGCCGTTTGCGCGACGCGTTGGGACCGCCGGACGCACTCGAGCGCTGCGCGCGCTTCGCGTTGCGATTGGCCGGACGATGATCCGCATCTATCACACTTCCGATCTGCACGATCGCCGCCACATCGCCGCGCCGCTGCGCCGCTTGCGCGCGGAGCGCCCGGGATTGCTCGTCGACTGCGGTGACTCGCTGCGCGGTTCGCAGACGGTCTACTACCGGCGCGAACCGATCATCGACGAACTCGATGCGGCCGGGTACGACGTCACGGCGATGGGCAATCGCGAATTCCACTACCTGTTCGGATTGGTGGGCCGGCGGCTGCGCAAGATGCGCCATCCGGTGGTATGCGCCAACCTCGTCGACGTGCTCGGGCGCCCGCTGCCGTTCGCTTCCGACGCGCTGGTGCGCGCGGATGACGGCGAGGCGGTGCGTTTCTTCGGCTTGCTCGTGCCGCAGTATCCCAACGGTTCGCCGTGGGAGCGCGTATTCGGCTGGCGATTCCTCGATCCGGTTGCGGTTGCAACGGAGATCGTGCGCACGACGCCGCCTGGTGTGACGCTCGTTGCGCTCTCGCACCTCGGCTTGCACGCCGATCGCGAACTCGCGCAGGCCGCCGGCGGAATCGACGTGATCCTCGGCGGCCATTCGCACGACACGACCCCCGAACCCGAGGTCGTCAACGGCGTGCCGATCGTGCACGCCGGAGCCTACGGCGCATTTGCATCGTGCACCGAACTCGTGCGCGACGGCGATCGCGCACGCATCGCGAAGTTCGCGCTGCTGCCGCTGACATGAGCGACGCGGTGTTGTTCGTGACCAACGGTCACGGCGAAGCATCGATCGCGGCCAAGATCGCCCGCGAGGTGCGCGCGCTCGCGCCGTTGACGACCGACCACCTCGCGCTGGTCGGCGAACGCTTCGGCGGCGCGGATTTCCCCGACGTCGGGCCGCAGCGTGCGATGCCCAGCGGGGGCCTCGTCGCGATGGGCAACGTGCGCGCGTTCGCACGCGATCTGGGCGCGGGCTGGCTCGGTCTGTTCGCCTCGCAGCTGCGTTTTCTCGCCGAGGTGCGCCAACGTTACGCCACCGTCGTTGCGGTCGGCGATGCGTACGCCGCGGCGCTCGTCCGTATCGCACGCCGGCCCTGGGTCTTCGTCGGCACGGCCAAGAGCGCGTACGTCGCGCCGTACTCCGCCATCGAGCGCGTCATCATCGCGCCGGCGGCGCGTCTCTTCGTGCGCGATGCGGCGACGGCCGAGGTGCTGCGCCGGCGCGGCTTGCGCGCCGAAGCGCCGGGGAACGTCATCGTCGATCTGCTGGCGGAAGATCGCCGTTACGCGTGGCCGGGGCCGCTTCGCATCGCCGTTTTGCCCGGCAGCCGCGAGCGTGCATACGGCGACGCGGAACGCATCGCCGCGATCGTCGAGCGCGTGGCGGAGCGCGTGCCGGGCGTGGCCGCAGTCATTTCGCTGGCACCGACGCTCGACCGCGCCCGGTTCGCTCCTCTGCTGGAACGCCATCCGTCGCTCGGCGTGTGGAGCGACGGCATCGGCGGTATTCTGGCCGGCGCGACGCTGGCGATCGGCCAGGCCGGGACGGCGAACGAAGCGGCCGCGGCCAGCGGCGTGCCGGTCGTCGCGCTCGATCTCACCGATGACCGCCGCAGCGGCTGGTACCGCATGCGTCAGGAACGCTTGCTCGCCGACGGGATGGTGATCGTTCCCGGCGATCCGGTGGCGGCCACCGGTGCGATCGTCTCGCTGCTGAACGATCCCGCGCGCCTCGCGCGGATGGGTGCCGCCGGTCGCGAGCGCATGGGTTCCGCCGGCGGTGCGGCCGCGATCGCGCACGCGATCGTGAAACTCGCGGGCGAACCCGCGTGAGCGCGGCCGACCGCACCGTCGTCGCGGCGATCGTGTTCATGTACGTCGCGATTCCGTTGTACGGCACGTTCGAGGTGCTCGATCCGGTGCGTCTGCCGATCCCTTCGCTCGTCGGCGCGCCGGGCGCAATCGCGATTGCGCTGACAATGCTCGCGGCCGCGGCGATCTGCGCGTGGGGTGCGTTCCGCCGTCCGGCGCCGCGGCGCATCGTGCTCGCGCAACTGCTGGCCGGCGCCGCGATCGTTCCGGGCGCGCTGCTCGGCTTCGATCCGCAGACCGGGCTCGAATTGGCGTTAATCGTGCTGGCGATGGGCATCGTCGGCGTCGCGGTTTACCGCTATGCGGAACTGCCGGGCGTAACACGCACGATCGTGATCGCCTGGCTCGCGTCGGCCGCGCTGGCGGCCGCGGCCGCGGTCGTGATGATCCTGATCCGCAATCCGGCGCCGCTCTATGCGTACGACAACGGCCGCGCCGTCGGCACGTTCCTCAACCCGAACGAACTCGCGGCGTATCTGCTGGTCGTCCTCGGCCTCGCCGCGGGGATCGCGCTCTACGCGCGCAACACGCCGCTGCGACTTCTGGCCGGTGCAACGCTGATCGCCGGTTTCATCGCGCTCGGCGCGACGTACTCGCGCTGGGGCTTGCTCTCGGCGGTCGCGGGAACGCTGTTCTTTGCGATCCTGGCCGGCGGCCGCCGGGTCTGGTTCGGGCTCGCCGTCGTCGTGCTGGCGGGCGTATTTCTCGTGGTGGGCCCCGGGGAAGTGCATCACAACCCGCGCGACGACACCTCGCGGATCGTCGCGTTTCAGACCGGGCTGCGCACCTGGCTCGCGTTTCCGCTCACCGGCGTCGGACCGTTCGCGTTCCGGCGCACCTACGATGCGCTGCGTCCGCCGGAGGCGCCGGGCGACGAAGCGCCGGTGGCCTTCGACCCGCACAGCCTGCCGCTGGCGTATCTCGACGAGTCGGGACTGGTGGGGTTCGCGGCGCTCCTGTGGTGCTGGTCGGTGTACATACGTGAGATCCCGCGGGTGCTGCGGTCGGCCGACCCCCGGCGGCGCGCGCTCGTGTATGCGGTGGCGGGCGGCCTCGTCGCGCTCAACGTCCACGTCTTGGTGAACACGATCAGCATCTACTTCGCACTGTCGACACAAGGTGTGGCGCTGGCGCTCGCGCTTGCGCAACGGGATCTGGATGCGCCCGCGGCTTGAACTGTTGTTGGCCGCGGCGCTGACCGCGTGCGCCCACCCGGCGGCCGCCCCGGCGAACGCGCCGAGCGCCGCACCGGCCGCCACGGCGACCCCGTTGCCGGTGCACATCACCAGCAGCGGCGGTGCCGGCCAATACACGACCCTCAGCGAGATGAAGCACCAGCGGACGATCTACGTCATCCGCGCGACGTCGTTCGCGGCCGACACGGTGACCGGCCGCAACCCGACCGGCAGCGGCACCTTCATCCAGCCGCACATCACCTTCGTCGATCGCGACGGCGCGCGTACCATAGCCGATGCTCCGGAGGCCGTCTTGACGAGTGCCGATAAGAGCGTGCTCATGACGGGCGGAGTACACGCGCGATCGCAAGACGGCAACGTGCTGGCCTGCGATCGTCTGCGGTATGATGGGACTTCAGAACGTATCCATGGCGACGGTCACGTGGTGATGACCACGCCCTCGGGGCTCATTCTGGTCGGCGACGAGGTCGACGGCGACGCCCGCTTGCAGAACGTCCGGGTCTACCGCCGCAAATGACGCAGGACCGCATCGTCATGACCGACCTCGTGAAGCGTTACGGCACGCGCACGGTGGTCAAGAGTGTCAGCGCCGACGTGCAGCGCGGCGAAGTCGTGGGATTGCTCGGTCCCAACGGCGCCGGCAAGACGACCACGTTCTACATGGTCGTGGGCTTGGTGCGCCCGGACGCCGGCAGGGTGAAGCTCGAACGCGCGGGCGCGAGCCGCGACATCACGCTCGCGCCGATGCACGAACGCGCGCGCGCCGGCATCGGCTACCTGGCCCAGGAAAACTCGATCTTCCGCAAGCTCTCCGTCGGCGACAACCTGCGCTTGATCTGGGAAATGAACGGCGTCGACGAAGAAGAGCGCGAGCGCCGGTTGCCCGCGTTGCTGGGCGAATTCGGTCTCGCCGACTTGGTCGACGCGCGCGGCGATTCGCTCTCGGGCGGCGAGCGCCGGCGCGTCGAGATCGCGCGGGCCATCGCCACCGAACCCGCGTTTCTGCTGCTCGACGAACCGTTCACCGGCATCGATCCGATCGCCGTGGCCGACATTCAAGCGATGATCCGTCAGTTGCGCGACCGCGGGCTCGGGGTGCTGATCACCGATCACCAAGTCCGCGAAACGCTCGCGATCGTCGACCGCGCCTACATCCTCAACGAAGGCAAGATCGAAGTGTCCGGCACCGCCGACGACGTGCTGACCTCGCCCGTAGCGCGCAAGTTTTACTTAGGCGAAGGCTTTAGATTGTGAGTGTGGTTATAAGGCGCTCCGCCCCAGGCTGCGCGCCCCCCACGCTTTGCGCAGGGCCCCCATGTCTCTAGCGTCGGGACGATGACGGCAGGTTCAACATTCCCCGGGGTGCGCTGGCTCCATTCTCTCCACAAAGAGCTGGAGCCGTTGCGCGTTACGATTCTCGACCGCTATCTCGTGGCCGAACTCGGCGGACCGGCGCTCTTCGGCGCCGCCGCGTTCACGCTGATCTTCGTTGCAACGCAGTTTCTCGCGATCGGCCGGCTCGTTTCCCAGCAGAACGTCTCGCTGCTGGTGGCGATCGAATATTTTCTGTGGGAGATGCCGGCCTATTTGCTCGACGTCGTGCCGATGGCGATGCTGTTCGGCACGCTGCTCTCGATCGGCCGACTTTCCAGCGAGAGCGAGATCACCGCGCTCAAGGCCGGCGGCATATCGCTGATCCGGATGTTCTTGCCGCTGGCCGTCGTCGGGCTCGTCGTGTCGTTTGCGGCGCTGATCGTTCAAGAGGAGCTGGTGCCGCTGGCCAACGACCAGGCCGCGTATCTGCAAGAAACCGCGATCGAGCACGTCTCGCCCGCCGCTTCGAACCTCTCCGCCGTGACGAACCTCGCCGGCGGAGGCAAACAGGTCACGATCGCGGGCGGGCTCGATGCGGCGACGCAGACGCTGCTCAACGTCACGGTGCTGCAGTACGATTCGAAGCAAACGATCCAGGAGATGATCGTCAGCAAACGCGCCCACTACGATGCGCCGACGTGGCAGTTTCAGGACGCGACGACCTACCATTTCTCGGACGGCGACGTCTCGGACAAGATGGTCACCCCCGGAACGCTTTCGGTCGACATCGGCGAGCGCCCGAGCGAGATG
>Ga0182030_10000414_pt1 | contig 78125 bp, 75 predicted proteins | sample 812S3MmetaG_FD_121299 | JGI IMG/M metagenome (GOLD analysis project Ga0182030, IMG submission 121299) | Permafrost microbial communities from Stordalen Mire, Sweden - 812S3M metaG (Illumina Assembly) | ecosystem: Environmental > Terrestrial > Soil > Wetlands > Permafrost | place: Sweden... | reverse complement strand
TTGCAGGATTGGGATTCCGGTCTGCCGAAGCTTTGGATGACCATGAAGATATTGACGTTGCGCCGCGAGCGCGGCGAGTTGTTCGCCGCGGCCAGCAGATATCAACCGTTGGTGGCGCAGGGCAGCCATCTCGGCAAACTGCTGGCGTTTCGCCGCGGTGAGAATCTGATCGCCGTGGTCCCGCGCCTTACCATGACTCTTGCGGCGGAGTGGGGCGACACGGGGTTGCCGCTACCGGGGGGCGAATGGCGTAATTGCTTCACGGGAGAGGTGGTGCAGCGCGAGATTGTACCTGCTTCGTTGTTTGCGGCGTTTCCAGTGGCATTGCTGACGAAGGCGGGTACGTGAAATTCAGTGTTTGGGCGCCGCAGGCCAAATCGGTCGAGTTGATCATTGGCGATCAGCGCCTGGCCCTGCAGCCCCAGGATGGACAGTGGCAGGGTGAAGCGGCATTGAATGCCGATGAAGGCTATCGCTTCTCTCTGGACGGCGGGGCGCCAGTTCCCGATCCGCGCTCGCGCTGGCAGCGCGACGGGGTTCACGGTGCATCCTTCGCCGTTGACCCTGAATCGTTGCGCGGCCTGGCTGCGACGGTGGAATCGCCGACGGTGGAATCGCCGACGGTGGAATCGGCGACGGTGGAATCGGCGGGTTTCAACGCGCTGCCGCTGCGCGAGGCAATCGTTTACGAGTTGCACGTGGGCACCTTCACGATCGAAGGTACCTACCGTGCCGCCCAGGACAAGCTCACGCATTTGAAGAATCTCGGCGTCACGCACGTCGAATTGCTGCCGCTGGCGACCTTTCCTGGCAGCCATGGATGGGGATACGACGGTGTGGATCTGTATGCACCGCTGCCGGCATACGGCACACCGCAGGACTTGGCCGAATTCGTGCGCGCCTGCCATCGCATCGGCCTCGCGGTATTGTTGGACGTGGTCTACAACCATCTGGGTCCGGACGGCAACTACGTTGGTCAGTTCGGTCCGTACTTCACGGATCGCTACAAGACCGGGTGGGGCGCCGCGGTGAATTACGACGGGCCGCAGAGCGACGCAGTGCGCAGCTACGTAATCGACAACGCATTGATGTGGCTGCGCGATTACCAATTTGACGGTCTGCGGCTGGATGCGGTCCATGCCATTTTCAGCTTCGAAGCCATCCACGTGCTCGAAGAACTCGCTGCGGCGGTCAAGAAGCTAGCGGCGGAATCACACCGCAACCTGGTGGTGATCGCAGAGAGCGACCTCAACGATCCGCGCTTGGTCCGGGATGTGTCGAACGGCGGCCTCGGCATGGATGCCCACTGGTGCGACGATTTCCATCACGCGTTGCATCGATTCTTCACCGGCGAGACCGCCGGCTACTACTCCGACTTCAACGGCCTGAGCGATGTAGCCACCGCGCTGCGCGACGGCTATGTCTATCAAGGACAATACTCGGTACATCGGCAAAGACATCACGGCCGGGCGCCGAGCGGCATCGGCGCGGATCAGCTGGTGGTGTGCGCGCAGAACCATGATCAAATCGGCAACCGCGCTCAGGGCGAGCGCTTGAGCATGATGCTCGAGTCGGCGCAGTTGAAGGCCATCGCCGCATTGACGCTGCTCTCCCCGTTCGTACCCATGCTGTTCCAGGGCGAAGAGTGGGGTGCGCGCACGCCGTTCCTGTACTTTACCGATCACCACGAGGAGTTGGGGCGCCTGGTCGCCGAGGGTCGCGCCCGGGAGTTCAGCGCCTTCAAGTGGCAGGGTGAGGTGCCGAACCCCCAAAGCCTCGACACCTTCCTACGCTCCAAGCTCGACTGGAACGAGCTATCCCAACCCGCGCATGCGGAACTGCTCGAGTGGCATCGGCAATTGATTCGCTTGCGCCAGTCGAATGTCGCTGCCATTGCGGATCGCAGCAAGCCGATCGTGAAATTCGACGCCGCCAAGCTATGGCTCACCTATGCCCACGGCGGAGTACTCGCGGTTTTCAACTTCGCCGACCGGGCGCAGCGGATTCCCAAGCCGGCGGGAGAGTGGGAGTGGGTGCTAGGCGCGGCTGCCGCGCAGCAAGTGCCTGCGCGTGGAACGCTGATCTACAAAAAGCGTGCTTGAAGAACTGATTTAGCCGGCGAGCCCGGGCAGCGAAACTCACGCCTGAAATGGCGCAAACGCATTAGATATGGCGCTTGACGGTTCGGGAGCTGGACGGGCATATGTATAGCTAGATGGACACTGCTCCGGCGTCCGATGATCCCTAAGTTTAAATTTCGGTGAGATCCTTCGCTAGCAACATCGGCCCCGGCCCTTGATCGGATAGCGTATCCCCTGGATTGCGCAGGTGGCACACCTTTAGGGATAAGCAGCCGCAGCCAACGCAGCTATCGAGCTGACCCCGAAGTTTCTGCAACAAGGCGATGCGTCTATCCAACTCCTTGCGCCATTCGCCCGATAGTCGCTTCCAATCTTTTGCTGTGGGAGTACGGCCGCCTGGCAACGAATCGATAGCCCGTTTGATCATGGATAACGGCAGGCCCAGGCGCTGCGCCACTTTGATTATCGCAATGCGGCGGAGCACATCGCGGCTGTAGCGCCGCTGATTTCCGGTGCTACGCCAGCCCCTGACCAACCCCTTGGCTTCGTAGAAGTGGACCGTGGATACCGCGACACCGCTTCTCGCAGCCAGCTGGCCCGCCGACAGCGCTCGACCGGCTTCTTCCCGGGTAATCCTTGCCACCGTCGCATCCTCTTGACCTCAAGTGCAGTTGAGGTTCTACGCTGGCGATGACACGGAATCAAGGACAAAAAGGCCTATGCTTAGCACGATTGCGTTGCTTTCAAGTTCCCGACGCCGAGGGAATACCGGGCAGCTGATTGATCGCATTGCGTTGGAGCTGAATATCGACGTCGTCGACCTCGCCAGCCAGCACCTGTCTTCCTATGACTACGAGCACCGCAACAGAACTGACGACTTCGAGCCGCTCATGAACTGCGTGTTGGCGCACGATCAGATAATCTTTGCAACGCCGATCTATTGGTACGCGGTAAGTTCTCCAATGAAGGTATTTCTCGATCGAATAACCGATCTTCTAGAACTACCGGATCTTCTGGCCGAAGGTCGCCGGTTGCGCGGAAAGAATGCGTACGTCGTCTGCACGTCGGTCAGCAACGACCCTGCGGAGGCATTCACCGGTGCATTCCTCGAAATCTTCAAATATCTCGGCATGCACTTTCGCGGCATGGCGCACGTCAACTGTGAGGACGGATTTTTGCCGGCAATGCACGATTCGGCGGCAGTGGCATTTGCGGCGCTGGTGAGGGAGGCGGCGCCAGCATCGTGACTGCGCCCACGGCGCGATGACGCCACCCGGACAAAATCGCTGTGCCGAGGAACTAATGCGCCGCGCCGTTCGCCTTTTCGAAATTGCGCGCCACGTCTTCCTGCACCAGCGTGTAAGCGATGTAGTACTTATAGATATTGCTGACGTATTGCACGGTCTCGCGGCCAATCTTTTCGGAAACCACGCGTTCGACGTTGTCGAACCAGAGGTTGGGATTGAGATGTTGTTCGGCGGCTTCCTTGCGTAGCTCGCGAATGCGGTTGGGTCCGGCGTTGTACGAGGCGATGGCAAACAGCACCTTGTTTAGATTGTCGACCTTATCGTCGGCGTAGTACGTATCCACCATGAAGCGCACGTACTTGATGCCGGCGTGAATATTGGCATCGAGTTCATGGATGTCGCCGACGCCCATTTGCTCGCCGGTCGCGGGAGTCAATTGCATCACGCCGATCGCGCCAGCCTGGCTGCGACGTGTCTGGTCGAGCTGGGATTCTTGATAGCCTTGCGCTGCCATCAGCAGCCAGTCGATCGCATATTGGTCGCCGTATTTGCGGAACAGCCCGACCATGGTGTCGAACTTGCGCACTTCGTCTTCGGTCATGGCGTTGCGTGCCCAGCGCGTCTGCTGCAGATACTTTTGCAAGTCGACGTTGCCGAACAACGTGCCGACGCGATGCGTGTCCGTGAACTCATCCATCGCAGCCTTCAGCTTGGGGGAGTTCTTGCGGACGGCAAAGGCGATGTCGCCTCGAGTACGCACCACCAGCTCGGGATGCAGGGTGATATTGCGATAGACCTCCTTCCAGAATTTCGCGAGATAATCGTCGGCGACGACTATTTTGACCAGGCCCGCGTTGGCCATCTCCAAAATGTCTTCCGTTTCGAAGTGCCCGGGTGCACTGCGGAGTTTGATGGGCGCCATGTTGCGCGAACGAAACCCGTCGTTGACGTGCGTCAGGCTCTCGAAATAGCTGCTGGTGGGCTGCACGTAGACTTCCTGCCCGGAGAGGTCGTCCAGGTTGTGCAACGGCGGCGCTGCGGGCCCGGTGACTATGATCTCTTGCACGCCTGCGGCGATCGGTGTGACGAAATCCACCTGCTTGGCGCGTGCCGGCGTGATGGTGAGATTCGCGGCGACGACATCGCCCTGTCCCGACATCAGCAGGGGCAGCAACTGATCGCGCGACACGGGCACGAACACGGCGTGAATCCTCAAGTTGCCGCGCGCGAGTTTCTGGTTGAGCGCATCTTCGAACGCGCGCATGAAGTCGTAACACAGACCACGCTGAGTGCCGCCGTAGTCGACGAAATACATGGTCTTGCTGTAAGGCACCAGTACCCGAATGGCGCGATGCGCGGTGAGCACGTCGAGATCGCCTGTCCAAATGTTGTTCTTGAGGTCGATGGTCAATTTCGGCTGTGCCGATATGGCGGCGCCGCAAAACAGCAGGGCGATGGTCGCAAGCAGGACAGGCAATGGAGCGGGTCGCGGCATGGCGGCGATTATAGGTAGGTCCCAGCGCAGACGCTTGCTGAATTGACTCGTAGATAACCATTGACACGATTTCAGCGCCTGGCTTTCGCATCGCGGTGGCCGGGGATGTGGAGGCACAGCAGGAGAGGTTCGGCGGCTTGGCGCCGGCGATACTGGTGGCGGTATTCGGCATTCTCGCCGTGCTGGTGCTGGAGTTCGGGAGTTTCCGTTCTACCGCGATCGTTGCCGGTGTGATTCCGCTCGGCATCACGGGAGCGCTGCTGGTCGACTTTACCAATCAATTGCGCGAACAAGGCGCGCTGCTCGATCAAGCCATACAAGAGGCAGGAGAGATCAGGTTCCTGCCCATACTCCTGACCTCAGCGACTGCGATCAGCGGACTGTCGCCGCTGGCGCGGCTGATAACGCCGGTGATGTATAAACTGCTGCCGCCGCCGGTGCGAGCGCGGCCTGAGCGCGCCACCATGCGGCCGTCAGCAGGCAGCCATGCTGCTGCGTGAACACCGAATTCAAGGCCGGAGGGATCGACAGAAACTGCAGCCACTGCTCCGGGAACACATCGCGCGGCCCATAATGAAACCAGGGCTCGGCGCTGGTCTCTTCTTCTTCGGTGCGCGGTTGCGGCAGTTCGCGAAAGATGCAATCCGACACCAGACATAGCTCGTCGTAGTCGTAGAAAATCACACGCCCGTGACTGGTGACTCCGAAATTCTTCAAGAGCAGATCGCCTGGAAAGACATTGCTCGCGGCCAGGTCGCGCAGCGCATTGCCGTAGTCGAGGATGGCGGCTTCGGCGGCGGCTGGCTCGGCCTCGCGCAGGAATAAATTCAAGGGACGCAGCCGGCGCTCGATGTAGCAGTGCTCGACGATCAAGTCGTCGCCTTCGACGCGACAGCTCGCGCTGGCATCACGCAGCAGTTCGTCGGCCAACGCCGGCATGAAGCGCGCGCGCGGCAGGCGCAGCCGCTTGAATTCCTGGGCATCGACCAGACGCCCGGCGCGGTCGTGGCGGAACACGAACTGGTAGCGTTCCATGACCTCGGCGCGTGAGGTCATCTTCGGTGCGCCGAAATGATCACGGATCACCTTGAATACCAAGTCGTGCGAAGGCAGCGTGAATACGATCATGACCAGGCCGCGTTCGCCGGGCGCATGCACGAAGCTGTCGATGGATTTGTCCAGATGGCGCTGCAGTGTGAAGTAGCGTTCGGTCTTGCCCTGCTTGGCGCGTCCCAGCACGGTGTACAGCTCATCCACGGACTTGCGCGGCATGAAGGAGCGCAGCAGGGTGATGGCGGCGCTGACCACGGGCAAATCGACATGGAAATAAGAGCGCGCATAGCCGAACAGCGACCCGACTTCGGCGCGCGACAGCATCACGCTGTCGATCTGAACCTGCAGCGCACAATTGGTGAACGCCAGCACCAAGGGTGTGATGTTGCCATCGCCGATGAGGCGTCCGACCACGAAGGCCTGCATGCCGCGATAAAATACCGGCTCGATCAATTCGATGGATTCCGGCGCTCCGCTGTGGCGGCCCGATTGGAAGAAACGCCCGATCTCTGCGCTGATGCGATGCACGGCCGCGTCCATGTTGCCCATCGCGGCGCCGAATGGCAGGTCGGTGATGATCTCGCGCACCGCGGTCGGCAGCGAGGCGCCTACCCGGTAGACGCGGATGGGCACGGCGCCGCTGGCTCGGCCGATGCTGGTTTCGCAGAACTCGACTTGGCGATTGACGCCGACCGTACCAAACAAATCACGGGTGACCGAGTTGAAAAACGTGTTGTAGAAATCACCATCGGGGCGGCGCGCGACCAGCATCTCGTAGGCGCGTTTGATCTCGATCCAGACGGCGGCATCCGACCGGTCGCCTTGCAATTTCTCGCCGAGAAGAGCGACGCAGCGCGACACGCGATTCTCGTACAACTCGATGCGCTCGACGGCGTCGAGTTGCGCGGTATGCCAAGCTTCGTTGAGAAAGTGCGCGGCAGCGCGGCGTGTAATGCGGCCAAACTCCTCGTTGTAGAGGCGGAAATGTTCGGCGATCAATGACGCGCAGGACTTCACGGCCGAGCCGCGCGCTTGGGCGGCCCCGGTTGGCCGGCCCCCCGGATGGCCGGCCCCCGCATCGAAGCCCGGCGGGGGGGTCACTGCGGTAAGGTCCGCGTTCATCGTGTCATGCGCCTCAGGCAACCACGCGCTGTGGTGCATGCGCGGGCGTTGTGAACTGCTCGGTCTCCGTGCTGCCCGCCATGGCGACGGTGGAACTCTTCGCACTGATGGCGGTTTGCACCGCATCGAAATACCCGGTGCCGACGAATGCCTGGTGCTTGACGGCGCGATAGCCGGCAGCCTCCTGGCTGAATTCGCGCTGCTGTAGCTGCGAGTAGCCGAGCATGCCGTCGGCGCTGTAAGCCGACGCCAGTTCGAACATAGACAGGTTGAGGGCGTGCCAGCCGGCGAGCGTGATGAATTGAAAGCGATAACCGAGCGCCGCCAATTCCTCGCGCCACTTCTTCATCGCCGCGGGATTGAGCTTGGCGGCCCAATTGAACGAAGGGGAACAATTGTAGGCGAGCAACTTGCCAGGAAACCTGGCATGAATGGCCGCGGCAAAGCGCTTGGCTTCCGTCATGTCGGGTTTCGAGGTTTCGCACCAAATCAGATCGCAATACGGTGCATACGCCAAACCGCGCGCGATGGCTTGCTCGATGCCGGCCTTCACATAGAAGAATCCTTCGGCGGAGCGTTGCCCGGTGAGGAAGGGTTTGTCACGCGGATCGATGTCCGACAGGAGCAAATCAGCTGCGTCGGCATCCGTGCGCGCAATCAGGACCGTGGGCACGCCCATGACATCGGCCGCCAGCCGCGCCGCCACCAGTTTGTTGATGGCTTCCTGAGTGGACACCAGAACCTTGCCGCCGAGGTGACCGCATTTTTTGGCGGAGGAGAGCTGATCCTCGAAGTGCACGCCGGCGGCGCCGGCGCGGATCAGCGCCTTGGTGAGTTCGAAGGCATTGAGATTGCCGCCGAATCCCGCTTCCGCATCGGCGATGATAGGGACCAACCAATCGATGTCCTTCTTGCCTTCCATGTGATGGATCTGATCGGTGCGCAGCAAGGCGTTGTTGATGCGCTCGACCATTTTCGGTACGGAATCGACAGGATAAAGACTTTGATCCGGATAGACCTCGCCGGCGGAATTGGCGTCGCCGGCGACTTGCCAACCCGAGCAATAAATAGACTTGAGGCCGGCCTGAACGGTTTGAATGGCTTGATTGCCGGTCATCGATCCTAGGCCGGTGACCACGGGCTCGGTATGCAGCTGGCGCCAAAATTTCTCCGCGCCCAGGCGCGCGAGACTGTATTCGATGCGCACCGAGCCGCGCAGGCGCTCGACCTCTGACTGACTATAGGGGCGTTCCACACCTTGCCACCGATCGTTTGCGATTTCGCTCAATGCCGTTCTCCCGATAAGTTAAATGGGCTTGATTCTCGAAGTGGCGCAAGCTTAAAGTGTTAGGGACGAAGATTTACACATTAGAAATTTCACAGTGTGAATTTCACAGTTAGTCGGGAAACGCATGGCTGGTCTGATCAGGCAGGGACATTTCTTGGGCGCGAAACTGCGCGGTCTGCGCAAGCGCAATGGCTTGACCTTGGACGAATTGTCGGCGCGCTGCGTGCAAATCGACGCGTCGGGCGCGCCTTCAGTGTCCTATTTGAGCATGGTGGAAACGGGCAAGCGCATGCCCTCGCCGGAGATGCTGGGCATGCTGGCGGGTGTTTTCAGCAAGGATGCCCGTTGGTTTCTCGATGAGAACACGGATGTAGAGGCGGCGCCGAAGGTGCTCCAGCGCGGCGGCCTCGAAGCCATGCCATTGGAGCCGGCATTCCTGTTCTCGCACGAGCTGCTGCAAAATGCCTTGCCGGAACTGCTGTCGCAAACCGGCACCACGGGACGGCAATTCGCGCAGCTTCTGATCCGCGTCTGGCAGGAGACCCGCCACAACAACTTTCCCGACATCGAGCGCGCCGCGGAGGAATGCGGCAACCGCGAAATGCCGTTGAGCTTGGATGCCGTGATGGCCATCTGCGAGCACTATGGCCTGCACATCAAATGGTTCGACGGTGACGGCCGCAAGCCGAGCGGCGCGCTGGTGCGATCGCGTTTCGAGGCACCGGGTACGGTGCTGCTGAACAAGCGGCTGCGCAACCAGCACGAGCGGCTCAAATATGAATTGGCTTTCTTCATCGGCCACAAGATCCTGCACAACGGCGACGGCGCCATTTCGCCGCACAGCGCGGCGCTGTCCAGCGAGGCAGAACCCGGCGGTTCCGCGGGGGGCATGGGGGCGCAGGATGTTTTGTACGCATGGCGCGATTTCGAATGCAGCTTCTTCGCCGGTGCGCTGCTGTGTCCGCGCGTGCCGTTCAGGCGCTTTCTCATCCGCGAGGCGCACAGCGTCACTGCTTGCCACAAACTCGGCGTGACCCCGGCTCTGGTCATGCGGCGCATGACGGCGGTGTCGCCGTATCGGCATTGGCACTTCTTTGATGCTTACGCGCCCGGGTATTTGCGCGCGGTGTACCGCGGCAACGGCATACCCCTGCCGTGGGGCAACATGAGTTTGGTTTCCGATCCGTGCCCGCGCTGGGCGGTGTTTAGGCTGTTACAGCAGAGTCCCACCGCGCCCTCGCAACAAAGGCCTAAATCGCAGATCTCCGTCATGCAGGATGGCAAGGGCGCGCGCCTATATTGCTGTCACTCGCTGCTGACGCGCGATGCGATCGACGAACTGCACGTGCTGTCCGTGGGCGTAGACCTGTTGCCGGCCTTGGATGCGCAAGGCTTTGCAGGCGAGAGCATCGTCGAGGCGGTGGCGGAAAGCTGCCGGCGCGGCGGCGGCGATGGGGTGATCCCAGCGGAGGCTAGCGCGGCGATCCGCGCCGCTTCGCAGGTGCTAAATATCTCGTGGATCGCGGATGCGCTGGAAATCCCGGCAAGCGTCATCTGCCCGCGCAGCGGTGCGTGCCCGCGGCGTCCGCAGCGCTGCGCCTAGTGCCACACCCCCGCGACACAAGTCACGTGTGTGGACGGGTACGGTGAGAAAGTGCGCCATGTCGCCGAAGCCAACAATAAAAGGGTGCGACATTAGCCTACTAGTTAGCGTAATGTGAATACATGAGGATGAGCGGTGCGCACGGCAAGTGGAACGTCACCATCAAGACGCCCATGGGCGATCGGTCGGGGGTGCTCGAGCTGCGGGTCGAGGGCAACACGCTCACCGGCTCGCTCTCCGACGGTGAGCATCACGCCGCCATCAGCGACGGCCGAGTCGATGGCGACCGCTTGAGCTGGTCGGCGAAAATTCAGAAGCCCATGCGCCTGAGTTTCAAGTTCAACGCGGTCGTCGATGCCGATCGCATCAGCGGCAGCGCCAAGAACATGCTCGGCTCCGCAACCTTCACCGGGACGCGGGCGATCACGTGAGTCATTCGCCGGCGGCACTCTCCTCGAGTTCGCCGACGGCGCTCTGCACGTAGTTCTGCAGGCCCATTTTTTCGATGAGTCCGAGCTGCTCTTCGATGAAATCGATGTGCTCTTCCTCGCTTTTTTGAATATGCACCAGCAACTCGCGCGTGACGAAGTCCTGCACCGACTCGCAGTGGGCGATCGCCTCCTTGTACATGGGGTGTGCTTCCATTTCGCGGCGCAGATCGCACTGCAAAACCTCATGGACGTCCTCGCCGATGAACAGCTTGCCCAGATCCTGCAGATTAGGCAGCCCCTCGAGAAAAAGGATGCGCTTGACCAGACGGTCGGCGTGCTTCATCTCGTCGATGGATTCTTGGTATTCCAGTTTGCCGAGGCGGCGCAGGCCCCAGTTGTCCAGCATGCGCGCGTGCAGGAAATACTGATTAATGGAGGTAAGCTCGTTCTTGAGCGCCTGATTCAAATAATCCAACACTTTAGACTCGCCGCGCACGGTAACCCCTTGTTGAAATTAGAAATCTAGGCAAGGGCGATTGTATGCCCGAAAGAAGTCTAAATCAGCCCAAGGCGGGGACGAACATTCCTGAGGGCGCAGCGTCGCGGGCGGAGAGTGAATTCGACAGGACCTTTTTGGCTTCCGGCAGGCACTTGCCACAACAGGCACCCACGCCGAGAGCGCGGTTCAGATCGCGCATGCAGCTGGCGCCGTCCTTCACCGCAGAACGTATGTGACGATCAGAGACGGCCTTGCAGACGCAAATTATCATGCCCCCATTGTGAACGCGAATGCGAATGATTGTCAATACCGCTTCGCAAAACGCCCAGCGCAAGTTCGTTCAATACGGCGATGGGGAGGCTCCCTACACTGGATGTCGCGCAGATTGAATGAGACGTATTGATTATTAACAAAACGACATCATTATGGTCAACGGGACGCGTGAGGCGCCGCCGGTTAGATCGAGGGAGCATAGTGGGAAGAACAGCAGCAGGGGTAGCAGCGGGATTCGTGTTGCTGCTCAACGCATGTAGCCAACCTGGAGGCGCTCAAGCGCCGCCACCTCCGGAAGTGAGCGTAGCTCAGGTTCTGGAGAAGCGGGTCAAGGACTGGGATGAATTCACAGGCCGCTTGCAGGCGGTCGAATCGGTGGAGATCCGCCCGCGCGTATCCGGATATATAGACAAGGTCGCCTTTGCCGAAGGCAGCCTCGTGAAGCAGGGCGACCTCTTGTTCGTCATCGATCCACGGCCCTACCAAGCTGAATACGATCGCGCCAACGCTGACGTGAAGCGCTATAAGACGGCGTTGGAGTTGGCGCGCGTCGAGCTGACGCGTGTCCAGCATTTGAAGGACAGCGGCGCGGTTTCGCAGGAGGAATTGGACGAGCGCAAGAGCACCCTGGCACAGGCCGAGGCGAACGTCGGCGGTGCACAGGCCAGCTTGGAGTCCGCGGCGCTGAACTTGAACTTCACGCGGGTCACCAGTCCGATCGCCGGACGCGTAAGTCGCGCGGAAGTCACGCGCGGCAACCTGGTCACCGGCGGCATCAACGGCGGCACATTGCTCTCCAGCGTGGTGTCCATCGATCCCATCTACTTATATTTCGATGCCGACGAGCAGAGCTTCTTGCGCTATACGCAGAGTGCGCACGCCGGTCAGGGTTTGAATACGCGCGGCGCCGGCAATCCGGTGATGGTCGGTTTGGCCAACGAAGAAGGTTTCCCGCACGAGGGAAGCGTCGATTTCGTCGATAACCAACTCAATCCGCAGACCGGCACCATTCGCGCGCGCGCAGTGCTCGCGAACAAGGACGGCCGGTTCACGCCGGGTCTTTTCGCCCGCGTACAGCTGCTCGGCAGCGGCGAGTACTCGGCAATCCTGATCGAGGATCGTGCGGTCAATACCGATCAAAGCCAGAAATACGTGCTTGTGCTCGGAGCGGAAAACAAGATCGAATATCGCAAGGTGACTTTGGGACGCGTGGTCGACGGCCTGCGCATCGTGCGCGAGGGCCTGAAGACGGGAGACGTCATCGTCGTGAACGGCGCGCAGCGCGTGCATCCCGGCGTTTCCGTGTCGCCGCAGCGTGTGGTCATGGGCGCCGATACGCCTGCACCCGCCGCCACCTAAAAGTATCCGATGAATATTTCCTCGTTCTTCATCGAGCGGCCGATATTCGCCACCGTTTTGGCGATTCTGATCACGGTGGGCGGTTTGCTCGCCATGCCCAACTTAGCCGTAAGTGAGTATCCAGAGATCGTGCCGCCCACCGTGGTGGTGAGCGGACAATATCCGGGTGCCTCGCCCAAGACCATCGCCGAGACCGTGATCACACCGCTCGAGCAGCAGATCAACGGCGTGGAAAACGCGATCTACACCAACTCCACCGCCACCCCAGACGGCACGTTTTCCATCACGGTGACTTTCCGGCTGGGCACCAACCTCGACATCGCCCAGGTGCAAACGCAAAACCGCGTAGCCCAGGCAGCCTCGCGTCTGCCGGAGGTTGTCAGTCAAATTGGCTTGGTGACGCAGAAAAAGTCGCCGGATTTGACCATGGTTGTCTTCCTGAAATCCGCGGACGGACGTTACAACTCGCTATACCTGCGTAACTACGCCGTCATTCAGATCAGAGACGTGCTGGCGCGACTGCCCGGCATGGGCGACGTCGAGGTGTTCGGGTCCGGCGACTACGCCATGCGTCTATGGCTCGATCCCGGCAAGATTGCCGCGCGCAACATGGACGTGGACGAAGTGCTGGCAGCGGTGCGCGAGCAAAACGTGCAAGTTGCCGCCGGGCAGATCGGCGGCCAGCCTGCGCTGCCGGGCACCCAGTTTCAATACATCGTCAACGCACAGGGGCGCCTGCAGACCGAACAGGAATTCGAGAACATCGTCGTAAAAAGCGGCGCGAACGGCGAGACCACGTATCTGCGCGACGTGGCGCGGCTCGAACTCGGACCCGACACGTACGCACTGCGCAGTATGCTCGACGGTGGCCCGGCCGTGGCAATTCCCGTGTTTCAGCTACCGGGCGCCAATGCGCTGCAGCTCTCCGATTCGGTGCGTGCCACCATGAAGGAGCTCGCCAAGACTTTTCCGGAAGGCGTCAGCTACGAAATCGATTATGACCCGACGGTGTTCGTACGCAGCTCGATCGAATCGGTGGTGCATACCTTGTTCGAGGCGGTGCTGCTGGTCGTCTTGGTGGTGGTGGTGTTCCTGCAGACCTGGCGCGCCAGCGTCATTCCGCTGGTGGCGGTGCCAGTGGCCATCATCGGCACGATGGCCGCCTTGCTGTTGGCGGGCTTCACCATCAATTCGCTGACCCTGTTCGGCTTGGTGCTGGCGACTGGCATCGTCGTGGACGATGCCATCGTGGTCGTGGAAAACATCGAGCGCAAGATCGAGCAGGGGTTGAATCCGCATGCGGCCGCGCATGCAGCCATGGGAGAGGTTACCCGGCCCATCATTTCGATCGCCTTGGTGCTGTGCGCGGTATTCGTGCCGGTAGCTTTCGTTTCAGGATTGACGGGCCAGTTCTATCGGCAATTCGGCGTCACCATCGCCGCAAGCACGATCATTTCGACCTTTAATTCTCTGACCTTGTCGCCGGCGCTGGCAGCACTGCTGCTCAAGCCACGCAACGCGCAGCCGGATATATTCCAGCGCGGCATCAACAAAGTGCTGGGCGGCTTTTTCCGCCTGTTCAACCGCGGCTTCGAGAGCGCCTCCGACCGCTACGGCAACGGGGTGAAGCGCATTACGGCGATGCGCCTGGTCGTGTTGGGCGCGTTCGGCTGCTTGCTGGTGCTGACCTGGGGCATGTTCCGGATAGTGCCGGGCGGCTTCATCCCGCAGCAGGACAAGCAATATCTGATCGGCATCGTGCAGCTGCCGGATGCGGCATCGCTGGATCGCACCGAAAAGGTGGTGCGCCAGATGTCGGAGCTCGCGATACATACGCCGGGGGTAGAGCACGCCATCGGATTCTCCGGCCTGTCGGTGCAGGGATTCGTCAACTTGAGCAATACGGCGGTGTTGTTCTTTCCGCTGGCGGATTTCGACAAGCGCAAGACCAAGGACTTGTCGGCGGGCGCGATCGCCGGCGCGCTCAACAAGAAATTCAGCTCCATTCAAGATGCGACAATTTTTGCGGTGCCACCGCCGCCGGTGCAAGGGCTCGGCAACACCGGCGGATTCAAGCTTTTTCTGCAGGATCGCGGCGCGCATGGCTACGATGAACTGGCCCGCGTCACGGGCGAGGTCTTGAACAAGGCGCGGCAGACGGGTGCGCTCAATCCATACGCGACCTACACCACCTTTCAAAACAGCGTGCCGCAGCTGTACGCCGACGTCGATCGCGTCAAGGCAAAGCGCGAGGCAGTGCCGCTATCGAAGGTATTCGATACCTTGCAGGCGTACTTGGGCTCGGTATACGTGAATGACTTCAATCGTTTCGGCCGCACTTATCGTGTGTACGCGCAGGCGGAGCCGCAGTTTCGCAATCAGCCGGAAGACATCGCCAATCTGAAGATGCGCAATCTCAACGGCGATCAGGTTCCGATCGGCGCTGTGGCCGACATTCGCTTCGAAGCGGGACCCGATCGCGTATCGCACTACAACGTGTATTTGGCCGCGGACATCAACAGCGCAGGAGCACCCGGCGTGTCGTCCAGTCAAGCGACCGCCGCCATGGAGGGCGTGCTGCGCGATACGCTGCCGAACGGATTCGGCTATGAATGGACCGATCTGACCTTCCAGGAGAAATCTGCGGGCAATACCGCATTGCTGGTGTTTCCCGTCTGCGTGCTGCTGGTGTTCCTGATTCTTTCCGCACAGTACGAAAGCTGGGCGCTGCCGCTGGCGGTGATCCTGATCGTGCCAATGTGTCTGCTGTCGGCCATGGTGGGCGTGTACTTGAAGGGATCGGACAACAACGTGCTGACGCAGATCGGTTTCATCGTGTTGGTCGGTCTGGCCTGCAAGAACGCCATTCTTATCGTCGAGTTCGCGCGCGAGCGCGTCGAGCATGGCTTGTCGCCGGTACAAGCAGCGGTCGAAGCGTGCCGGCTACGCCTGCGGCCCATTCTGATGACCTCGTTCGCATTCATCATGGGCGTCATCCCGTTGGTTACGGCAAGCGGCGCCGGCAGCGAGATGCGCCAGGCCATCGGCATCGCCGTGTTCGCCGGAATGCTGGGCGTGACTTCGTTCGGCTTGTTCCTCACGCCGGTGTTCTTCGTCACCATCGAGGATTGGTTGGCGCGAAATGGCGAGCCGCATCAGGACTATCCGCCGCTCAACGCAGCGGAGGAGACGCCGCATGCATAGATGTCTGGCTATCGGTGGGCTCGCCATCGGCGCAGTGTTGGCGGCTTGCGCGGTCGGCCCCAATTATCATAAGCCCGAGACTCCGGTGGATGGACGCTTCGTCAATGCGGGAGAGCCGGGCTTTGCGCAGGGCGACATCGTGCAGCAGTATTGGACCGGCTTTGCCGATCCCATGCTGAATGATCTGGTGCAAGACGCTTTGCTGCACAACCGGGACTTGGCCGCGGCTGCCGCCAATCTTCGAGCGGCGCGCGCGGCGCGGCGTTTGGCCGGATTCGATCAATATCCCACGGTGAATCTCGCCGGCGGCTATTCGAAGAACCTGGATGCCCAGGAGCAGCTGCCGGGCGTGCCTTTTCAGGAGCGAGAATTCGATATCGCGCAGGCCGGATTCGACGGCCTGTGGGAATTGGATTTGTTCGGCCGGGTGCGGCGCAATGTCGAAGCGGCGCGCGGCGATGTCGGCGCGAGCACAGCGACGCTGCAGGACGCGCGTGTCAGCGTCATTGCCGAAGTGACGCGTGACTACTTCGTGCTGCGCGGGCTGCAAGATCAGCTGGCGCTCACGACGCGCAACGCGGACAATCAGATGAGCACCCTGACATTGACGCGCAATCGCCTGGAAGCCGGACGCGGCAACGAGCTGGACACCTCGCGCGCCGAGGCGCAATGGCAGACGACGCTGGCTTCGATTCCGTCCTTGGAGGCCACGATTGCCACCACGATCTACCGGTTGAGCGTGCTCACCGGACGGCAGCCGGCGGCCCTGAGCGAGCGGCTGACTCCTGTTGCAGTGACACCGCCGCTGCCGCCGCTCAATGCCATCGGCACGCCGGAACAACTGCTGCGCCGGAGACCCGATGTGCGCGTGGCTGAACGGCGCTTGGCCGCGGCCACGGCGCGTATCGGCGTCGCCATGGGGGATCTTTTTCCCAGAGTAACGATGAACGGAGAGATCGGCTACGCCGCACCGAGCTTCGGTGATTTCGGGCAGAGCGGAGCGCGCTTCTTTTCGTTTGGCCCCAGCATCACCTGGGCAGCATTCGATCTCGGCCGGGTTCAAGCGCGTATCGGCGAATCCAAGGCGCTGACCGATGCTGCGTTGGCGACGTATCAGAGTGCGGTTTTGAACGCGCTCGAAGACACCGAGGGCGCGCTCATCACATATGGTCGGGCGCAGACGCGCCGGCAGGCGCTGCAGATAGCGGCGGCGGCCAGCGACAAAGCGGCGGACCTGGCGCGCAAACGCTTCGAGGGCGGACTCATCGACTTTCTCGAGGTGTTGGATGCGGAGCGCACATCGTTGAGCGCGGAATTGCTGCTGTCGCAGAGCCGTACCGATTCCGCGACTTCGTTGATAGCGGTATACAAGGCGCTCGGTGCTGGGTGGGAGGCGAATCCGGACGGTCCCGCAGTCGCAGCGGCGGGTCGATAAGATGGCCGAATGATGCTCAAGATCTACTCCTGGAACGTCAACGGCATTCGCGCCGTTCACAAGAAAGGGTTGCTGCAGTCGTTTCTCGACGCTCACGATCCCGACATTTTGTGTCTGCAGGAGACCAAGGCCGAGCGCGGCCAGATCGAAATCGATCTTCCCAACTACAAAGAGTATTGGAACTCGGCGCTGAAGAAGGGCTACTCGGGCACCGCGATCTTCTCCAAGAGGGACGCGCTGTCAACGGTCAATGGATTTCCCAACGATTTCGCCAAGCGCTATTCGTTTGCCGACGAGTTGAAGCGCGACAGCACGGAAGAGGGCCGGGTGATCAGCGCGGAGTACGCCAACTTCTACATGGTGACGGTGTACACACCGAATGCCAAAGATGACTTGAGCCGTGTGCAGTTGCGCTTCAAGCATTGGGATCCGGCGTTTCTCGCCTACTGCAAGCAGCTGGAAAAGAAGAAGCCGGTGATATTTTGCGGCGACTTGAACGTCGCGCATACGGAACTCGACCTCGCCAATCCAAAGCCGAATCGCGGCAAGAAGGGTTTCACGGACGAGGAGCGCGCCGGATTCCAAGCCTTCTTGGACGCCGGCTTCGTCGATACGTTCCGCATCTTCACCCAGGGCAACGGGCACTATTCTTGGTGGAGTCACTTCGCCAACTCGCGCGCGCGCAATGTCGGATGGAGAATCGACTACGTGCTGGTGTCGGAGAAGCTGCGCAAAGCCGTGACCAAGGCCGAGATTCACGCCAAGGTGCAGGGCAGCGATCACTGCCCGGTGAGCATTTCGCTCGATATTTCGTAGCAGGTTGCCTGGAGCGAGGCCAGGCAGCGGGCCGGTAAAATTCCCCTAAAAAAGGCAGCCACGCCCGCTGTCATTTTTATATTATACTGGTGACATTACAACGTTCGTGGTTTCACGGGGCGGGCGATTTCCATGCGGAAGGTAACAACCCTCGGACTTCTTGGGACAGGGGTCATTGGCGGCGGATGGGCCGCCAGAGCCCTGCACTTTGGCATCGATGTGATCGCGGCGGACGTCAAGCCGGAGATGGAGTCGTGGCTGCGCGGTGCGGTGGCGAATGCGGAGCCGGCACTGGCGCGCCTGACGAATGCGCCGTTGCCCCGCAAAGGCACGCTGTCGTTTACGACCCAACTGCAGGAAATGGCGGAACGCGCCGATTTCATTCAAGAGAACATTCCCGAGCAGGTGGCACTCAAGCAGCGCGTGCTGGCCGAAGTCAGCCGATTCGCCGCCCCGGACGTAGTGATCGCCTCCAGCACCTCCGGCATCACCCCGACGGATCTGCAGCGCGACATGGCTTCGCCGGAACGCTTTTGTGTCGCGCATCCGTTCAATCCCGTCTACCTACTGCCCCTGGTGGAGTTGGTGCGCGGCGACAAGACTTCGCCCGCAGCCATCGAAGCAGCAGCAACGTTTTTTACTTATATCGGAATGCACCCGCTGCGTGTGCGGCACGAAGTGCCCGGTCATTTGACCGATCGCCTGCAAGAGGCCTTGTGGCGCGAAATTCTGCATCTGGTGAACGACGGCATCGCGACCACCGGGGAACTCGATGAGTCGATCATTTACGGACCAGGGTTGCGATGGGCCGCGATGGGCACCAATCTCATCTATCATCTTGCGGGCGGCGAGAGCGGCATGCGGCATATGCTCGAGCAGTTCGGTCCGTGCTTGAAGTGGCCATGGACCAAGCTGGAAGCCCCGGACTTGAGCGAGAAATTGATCGACCGGATGGTCGAGGGCACGGCGGCTCAGGCCGCGGGCCGCTCGATCCGCGAACTCGAGCGACTGCGGGATGATTCTCTGGTCGCTGTCCAACAGACTCTGCGCCAGTTCAACGTCGGCGCAGGTGCGACGCTGCGTGCGTTGGAGGAGCGTCTGTATCGCGATGCCCCTGTTGTGCAGATCAAAGGCGGCGGGCCTCTACGGCTGTTGGATACCGTGGTTCGGTCGGAATGGATCGACTACAACCACCACATGACCGATTTCCGATATGGGCAACTATTTGGCGATGCAATGGATGCGCTGTATCGGCGGATCGGCGTTGACGAGGCGTATCGGGCGGGCGGGCGCATGTACTACTCGGTGGAAAGCCATATTCGCCATCTCGGGCAAGCGCGGGAGGGCGAGTCGCTGTACGTAACCGCGCAGCTGCTTAGCGTCGATGAGAAGCGGCTTCACCTTCTGCATCGTTTGCATCGCAGCCGCGACGATCGGCTCATTGCCACCGGAGAGCAGATGCACTTACATGTGGATACGGTTGCAGGGAAGGCGTCTGTGGTCGATCCAGCCGTTCGCGCGCGGCTCGAATCGATTCTAAACGACCATGCGGGATTACCGCGGCCGCGCGAAGCTGGTCGCTCGATCGGTCTGGCGCACTGAGGCTGCGCTGTGCCCAAGGTCGTCGATCACGCCAAGCGCCGCGATGAGATCGCGCAGGCAGCCTGCCAGGTGGTCGCAGACAATGGATTCGAGCGGGCCACGGTCGCGCGGATTGCACGCGCCGCCGGCTACACCACGGGAATGCTGGCGCATTACTTCGAGTCCAAGCAGGAAATCATTCTTGCCGCGCTGCGCCTCATGCTGCTGCGTATCGAGCAACGCCTGACGCGCGAGCGTCGCAGCGGCGAGTCCAATCTGGTCGCCGTGCTGTCCGAGGCCCTCGCACTCGATGCCCAGCGATTTACCGAGTGTGCTTTCTGGATGGCGTTTTGGGGACAGGTATCGGCCGATCCAAAACTGAAGCGTCTCAACGTCTGGGTGCACCGCGCCTATTCGCGTTTGTTCGACCGTTGCCTGGCGGAACACTGGCCCGATTGGTCAAGCTGGCCCGAACCAGTACGCCAGCAGGTGTTGGGTTCGGTGATGACCTTCATCAACGGACTGACCGCCAGCGCGGTTACCAGTCCGCGGGATTGGCCGGCTGCGCGGCAGGTCGAGCAATTGCGGCTGCAACTCGATCTACTCAAAAACTGGGCAAAGCCAGACTGCGTCGCACGAGCCGGTCGACCCCGAGGAAATCACGATGGACTTCGCGCTTACTGAAGAACAGCAACTGGTGGTTCAAACGACCCGTGATTTCGTGCGGCGAGAACTCCTGCCTCACGAGTTGGAAGTTGAGGAAACGGGCGTCCTGCGTCCGGAGTTGCAGCAGCAACTGAAGGCAAAGGCGATCGAGGCTGGTCTATATGCAGCCAACATGCCGCTTGATGTGGGCGGCGCGGGTCTGGATACCGTCACCTGGGTGCTGTACGAAAAGGAGCTTGGACGTGTCAACTATGCGCTGCACTACTCCTGTGTTGGCCGTCCCTCGAACATTCTCTTGGCCTGCGCCGGTGAGCAACGAGAGCGCTATCTGTTGCCGACGGTACGCGGGGAGCGAACCGAATGTCTCGCCATGACCGAACCGGGAGCGGGATCGGATCTGCGCGGCATGAAGACGACTGCGGTTGCGGCGGGCGAGGATTTCGTCATCAACGGCACCAAGCATTTCATCAGCGGCGCGGATCATTCGGATTTCGTGATTCTCTTTGCCGCCACGGGCGAGGAGGCGAGCACCCAGGGGAGCCGTAAAAAAATCACGGCATTTCTCGTCGATATGGGACATCCGGGTTTCGAGGTGCGGTCCGGCTACAAAAACGTTTCGCACCGCGGCTATACCAACAGTATCCTGGAGTTCAATGATTGCCGTGTCCCAAAAGCGGCGGTGCTGGGTGAGGTTCATCGCGGCTTCGAGGTCGCCAACACCTGGCTAGGGGCCACCCGATTGCAGGTCGCGGCCACCTGCCTGGGGCGTGCCGAGCGAGCGCTCGAGCTATCGAAGCAGTGGGCGGTGGATCGCGTTCAGTTCGGGCAGCAAATCGGCAAATTTCAGGGCGTGAGCTTCAAGTTGGCCGATATGGCGGTCGAATTGCGCGCCGCCGAGCTGTTGGTGCTCGATGCGGCGTGGAAGCGCGATCAGAAAATCGATACCGACATGGACATGGCCATCGCCAAACTGAAAGCGACGGAAATGCTGGCGATGGTCGCCGACGAGGCACTGCAGATCCATGGCGGCATGGGCTTGATGGCCGACCTGCCGCTGGAAAGAATTTGGCGCGATGCGCGCATCGAGAGAATTTGGGACGGTACCAGCGAAGTGCAACGGCACATCATATCCAGAAGTCTATTGCGCCCGCTGGGCGGGTGAGCCTGAGCGCGCTATGCTAGCGGCCGCTCCAACGCGGTTTGCGTTTCTCGGTGAATGCGCGCGTGCCCTCTTTCAAATCATCGGAACGAATCACCCGTTGCACCGCGTCCAGCGCATCGTGCAGTTCGAAGGCTTCATGTTCGGGAACCATCTCGGTATGGCGCAACAGCTGTTTGATGGCGGGAAACAATAACGGGGGTCCGTCGGCCAACTGCCGGGCAATTTCCCGTGCTTTTACCATAGCTTCGCCCTTCGGAACCACATGATTTGCGAGGCCCCAATGCTTGGCTTCGGCGGCCTCCATCCATCGGCCGGTCAGCAAGAATTCAACCGCGACGTGGTACGGTATTCGGCGCCGCAGTTTAATCGAGCCGGCATCGGCCAGCACGCCGACGTTGATTTCCGGCAGCGCAAATTTCGCGTGCTCCTCCATCACAATGATATCGGTGCCCAGCACGACCTCGAAACCGCCGCCGCACGCGATGCCGTTCACGGCGGCGATAATGGGTTTGTTGAGATTGCGCGGGTAGTTTAAGCCGCCGAATCCCCCGACGCCCCAGTCCTCATCGGATTTTTCGCCGGCGGCCGCCGCCTTCAGGTCCCAGCCAGGCGAGAAAAAGCGTTCACCGGCCCCCGTGATGATGGCGATCTTCAGCTCAGGATCATCACGGAAGGATGTAAAAACGTCGTTCAGACGTCGACTGGCGTCAAGATCTATCGCATTGGCCTTCGGCCGATCGATGGTGACTTCGAGAACGGCGCCGTCGATGACGGTGCGAATGCCATTGGACATTGTCAGCTTCCTTCGAGTGAATACGGGGTTTTCAGGCGAATCAGGGTATCAACGGCCACCGCGCCGCGGCCGACAGGCCGCACGATGAGGGGATTTACGTCCAGTTCAACCAGTCGCTCGATGTTTGCGGCGGCGTACCGTGCCACGCTCAAGATCGCATCGATCAACGCCTCGACATCCGCCGCCGCTCTGCCGCGGTAACCGCCGAACAGCCTGGCGATCGCGAGCCGCTTAACTCCAGCCGCAATGGAGCCCCTGGTCCAGGGAGGCAGAAGGCTGACACTGTCCGCCAGCAGTTCCGTGAACACCCCGCCGGCGCCGAGCACCAGCACCTGGCCGAATTGCGCATCGACGATGACTCCGATGAGTATTTCAGCGACTCCATCGGTGCACATTTCTTCCACCAGCAGCATCGGTGATAATCGCGCAAGTCTACTGGCAGCAGCTGCCGCTTCCGCGGGGTTACGCAGGTTGAGCGCCACGGCTCCGAGCTCGGTCTTGTGTTCAAGATGGGCACCCGCCGCTTTGATCACCACGGGAAATCCCAGTTCTGCCGCCGCGGCCGCGGCGCTTTCTGCGGCGATAGTTTTGCCGCGAGGTATCGTAAGGCCAAAATGTTCCAGTTGGAGTTTGCCGTCGTGTTCGCTCAGCGAACGAACGTGTCCAGCAATCGATTCTTCAGCGGTGGGCAGGTTCAATCGTACCGCTGGATTGGAGCGCCACGCTGCCCCGACCGCGCCGGCCAGCGACAACGCCTCGAGCGTCTCGCGCTGCCCCTGCATGGGGATGACACCGCCTTGGAAGCAGCGCTCACGAATGCGCCTGCTCAAGGTTTCGGGCAGCGAAGCAATCAACGCCGCGCGGGTCGAGGCGCCACGCGAGGCAGCAATGAATGCGTCGATGACGACGTCGAACGAGGCAGTGTCCGCCGCGTCTTCCGGCGGCGAGTCGAGCATGAATCCGACGGCATCATAGCCTGCATGCATGACCGTCGAGAAAACCCGTTGCAGTGCAGGCGGGTCAAACCACAGATACGTGTGGACATCCAACGGATTGGCGATGGTGACGCGCTCCGTGAGCATGGCGGACAGAGCGGCCGCAGGAGCAGGCGGTATACTCGAAAAATCGAGATCGAGATCGCGGGATACATCGGCGGTCATCGCCATGTCGCCGCCAGATGCGCCCATGACGAGGACGCGATTTCCGCTGAGCGGGCCACCCGCATGAAAGAGTTTCAATGTTTCGCACAGCGTTCCAAGCGTGTCGCAGCGTGCCACTCCCGCCTGTCGGCAGAAGGCATCGAACACCTCATCGGCCCCCGCCAGAGCGCCCGTGTGGGAGTGCGCTGTGCGCGCAGCGGCCGCAGTTCGACCGGATTTGATCACCGCGATGGGCTTGCCTGCGTGACGTGCCAAATCGGCGGCATGGGCAAAGTGTACGGGATCCTTGATGCCTTCGAGATACAGACCGAAGGCGCTTACGCGACGGTCCTCACACAGAATCTCGATCAGATCCTCGACCGCCAGGCAAGTTTGATTGCCCACGGTAAATAGGTATCCGATCGGCAGGGAACGATCATTGAACATCAGCGTGAGTGCAATCGTGCCGCTCTGGCAAATCAACGCCACGCCGCGCTCAACGCTCGCTCCGACGACTTGGTCGGGCAACATGCCTACGCGATCGAAGAAATTGACGAAGCCGTAGCAGTTCGGCCCAAAAAAAGGCATGCGCCCGGCACTTGCGGCCAGCTCACGAGTCAGGAGATGTCCGGTTTCATGGCCGGTTTCGGCGAAGCCCGCGCTGAAGCAGACGAAGCCGCCGGCGTCTCGAGCCGCGAGAGCGCTCGCTACCCGCGGCGCTTCATGGTTGGGAACCGCGATGAAAGCGGCGTCCGGACTGCCCGGGAGGTCATCGACAGATCGATAGTAGGTCGTCGTCGTCGACGACGTCCGGTTCGGATGCACCCGCCAGATCGTACCGGTATAGCCTAGCGCAGCATTGCCCGCGGCAACGGCGTCGGTCCAGGCGCCGGCGCCGACCAGCGCGATGCTGCGCGGAGCGATCAAGCGACGTATGTTCCGCGCCGGCATGTTTCAGCGGCGCTTCAATTCGATCTTGCGCGAGCCGGGCGCAAAGGGCTCACGCGCCGCGGCGGTTGCCTTGAGACCGCTCAGCATCTGCAACGCGTTGGCGGGCAACGGTGCGCTGGCCGGCTTGTCGCCTTGATGCACGTGCAGCAGCATCAATTCAGCCGTAGCCACCGGCTTGGCGACGCGAGCGCACGCGAACATGCAGCCTATTTGAATGCGTTTGCCATCGAAATCCAGAACGGATGAGATGACCTCGAGCTCGTCCGAGAATTTCACCTCATGAAGATAATGGAGATGCATTTCGAGCGTGTAGAGCGTGCAGCGGGTGCGTTCGCGATAGCCGGCGTCGAGACCGAGGTGATCCATGACCTCATCGACGGCATAACTTGCGACCAAGCCGTAAAAGGCATCGCGCAGATGCCCGTTATAGTCGATCCAGTCCGCTAGTAGCGTTGCCCGATAGACGGGGAGATCCGTCATCGGCGCAAGCTCAGTGGAGTTGCAGCCGCTCGCGCGCCTGAGCGGCGGTGAGCACGCGGGCGCCGAGGGCTTCGATGATGGTGCGGGCCTTTTCGACCAGCTGGGCGTTGCTCGCGTAGACGCCTTTACTCAGGTACAAATTGTCTTCCAGCCCGACGCGCACATTGCCGCCCAACAGCACGGACTGCGCCACCCAAGGCATTTGCATGCGGCTGATGGCAAAGCTGCCCCAAACGCAGTCCTGAGGGAGAGAGTTGACCATCGCCAGAAGATGGCCCACATCGGCGGGCACGCCATAGGCGATGCCCATGCACAGCTGAATCATGGCCGGTGAAGTCAGCAACCCCTCCTTCATCATCTGTTTGACGAACCACAAGTTGCCGGTATCGAAAACCTCGAGTTCCGGCTTGACTCCGAGCTCCTTGCAAATGGCGGCGCCTTTGCGCAGATAGTTCGGGGTAGATACGTACGCGCGATTGCCGTCTCCGAAATTCAGGCTGCCGCAATCCAGGGTTGCAATATCGGGGCGATACCGTCCCTCGTGACAAAGGTCGATGACATGGCGCATTCGATCTTCCTGGCTGACGAAATCGCTGCCGGGACCGGGCGTGCCTTTAAGCCCGTCGTCTCCGACCACGATGTAGCCGCCCATGCCGCAAGTCAGGTTCACGATGACATCGGTCTTGCTCTCCCGGATGCGCTTCACCACCTCCCGGTAGTGGCGGGTCTCCATGCTGAAGGCACCCGTTTCAGGTTCACGGACGTGGATGTGCACGATCGCAGCTCCAGCCTTTGCGGCGGCAATGGCGGTATCGGCGATCTGTTCGGGCGTGACGGCGCAATGCGGACTCTTGGTCACCTTGGAGTCATCACCGGTGACCGCACAAGAAATGATGACGTCGTGGTTCATGGATGCACTCTGTTGCGGAATCGGGGCAATCCCGATTTTATTATATCGATGATAATATTAAAACCAAACCGAGGCAATGCCGATCGGGTTAATGAGCGGCCAGCGCCTGCGCCGCTTGCCGCCGGAAGAGGGGATCTCAAGCGCCGGAACGCAGCAGCCTTAACGCTGGCTAACGCCCATATCGAGAACAATATGAGTCACGCCGGTGACGCGGCGGGCCGCCATCTCAATGTTTTTCTTCATTGCCGCATCATTACTGTGACCGGCCAGTTTTACCACGCCGTGGTGGACTTCCACACCTACCGCACCGGCAGGGACTGTCTGATCCTGGTCTAGTTCAGCGAGCACTTCTTGCTGGATCTGGGTATCGTTTTTCATCGAGAATTCCTCCACTTGTGAGTATCGCGCTAGTTTGCGGCCTACGGGCCAAAAGCGGCATGGGAGGGGTCCGCTCTATGCCGTAGGACAGCGCCGCGCCTGCCGCCTGAAAATGCTGGCGGCGAGGTTGTAGGGGCTTTCCTGCGGCATCCAAGGACGCTAATCTAGCGACCACGGTGACGCTCGACCTAATCGTGATGATGGCATACATGCTGGGAATACTCGCGGCGGGTATTTGGGCGAAGTCCAAGGTCACCAGCCAGGATCAGTTTCTTGTAGCAGGCCGCTCGGTAGGCCAACTTCTCTACGCTGGAACTTTGGCGGCGATCGTCCTGGGCGGCGCCTCGACCGTGGGCGGCGTCAAGCTCGGTTATCAGTACGGCATTTCCGGCATGTGGTTCGTGTTCATGTTTGGACTGGGGATACTCGTGCTCAGCACCGTATTGGTGCCGCGGATCCTCGAGCTTGACCTCTACACAGTGCCGGAACTCCTGGAAAGGCGCTACAGCGCATCGGCCCGAATCACGGGCGGCGTCGTGATGGTGGCTTACGACTTCATGGTCGCCGTGACCGCCACCATCGCCGTGGGTGCGGTGATGGAAGTGATCGTGGGCATCCCGCGCACCAAGGCCATTGTGCTCAGCAGCGCCGTGATGGTTGCGTATTCCGTGTTCGGCGGCATGTGGTCTCTGACCGTGACCGATATCGTGCAGTTCGTCATCAAGACCATCGGAATTTTGTTCATCCTGCTGCCGGCAGCAGTGTTTCATGCGGGCGGCCTGCAAGCCATGCAGCAACATTTACCCGCCGGGTTCTTCTCATGGATCAACATCGGGGGCGCCAAGATATTCTCGTTCTTCTTGCTGTACTTTTTCGGCATCATCATTGGCCAGGATGTCTGGCAGCGTGTATTCACGGCACGCAGCATCAAGGTGGCACGCAACGGCGGCATCGCAGTCGGCGTGTACTGCCTCGCGTATGCGATGGCCGGTGCGATGATCGGCACGGCGGGCCGCGTGTTTCTGCCGCATCTCGCCGATGCTGATTCCGCGTTCGCCAACATCGTAAACGTAGTCTTGCCGGCTGGACTTCGCGGGCTGGTCTTGGCGGCGTCGCTGGCGGCGATGATGTCCACCGCGAGTGCATGTTTGCTGGCCGCATCCACCGTGCTGCTGGAGGATGTTTATCTTCGCCTACGCGGAACGGGCAGCATCGGGTCGGTCACCCAAAGCCGCATGGTGACACTGGGCTTTGGCGTGCTCATGACGGCGGTGGCGTCCGGCACGAATGATGTGATTGCTGCGATCACCGTGGCGTACGATCTGTTGGTCGGCGCGTTGTTCGTGCCGGTGATCGGAGCGATGCTGTGGCGGCGTGGCACCGGAGCCGGCGCGATCGCGTCCATCGCGGTCGGCGCCGCGACCGTCGTCATTATTCTCATCTTGCGGGGAATCGATTCCGATGCCCCGATCTACGCGGGATTCGGCATGAGCCTTGTCGTTTACGTCATCATCAGTTTGATGGGCGCGGGTCGCCCGGAACTCAGAGTGGAATCATGAGCTACAAAAGAGTTGGTACGGTGGACGGCAAAGAGTATGAACCGATGCGAGAGCCGCGATATGCGGAAATCGCGACCTTCATGCGTGCGCCGATGGCGGACACGCTGAATGGCATCGACATCGGCCTCATCGGCGTGCCCACGGATCTTGGCGTGACGAATCGCCCCGGCGCCCGTCATGGCCCGCGCGAGATTCGAAATTCCTCGAGCTTGATGCGCGCCTTCAACCTCGGTATGCGCATGAATCCGTATGATCTGTGCCGCATTGCCGATCTCGGCGACGTTCGATTCGCCAGCCGCTATGACTTGAAGTCGCAGGTCGAGGACATCGCGCAGTTCTATCGCACCGTGCATAAGGCCGGCATCCTGCCGGTGAGCGCGGGTGGCGATCACTTCATAACGTATCCGATCTTCAAGGGTATTGCGGCCGAACGGCCCGTCGGGATGGTTCACATAGACGCCCACACGGACACGTGGGGCGAAGTGTTTGGGTCCAAGTTTACCCATGCCGCCCCATTTCGCCTCGCGGTCGAGGAAGGGCTGCTGGACCCGAAGAGAACCATCCAGATTGGAATTCGCGGCGGCCAGAATCAGATGGACGGCATCGAGTTCTCCGAGGGACATGGCATGCGCGTGGTGTTCATGGAGGAGTTCGCCAAGCGTGGGGTCGACTACATCATCGAAGAGGCACGTCGCATCGTCGGTGATGGTCCTACCTACATATCGTTTGATGTCGATGGCCTGGATCCCGTCTATACGCCGGGGACCGGAACGCCCGAAATTGGCGGCATCTCGACCATCGATGCGCAACGCCTGCTCTACGGGTTACGCGGCCTCAACTTGGTCGGCGGCGACGTCGTCGAGGTGGCACCGCCCTACGACCAGACAGGAAATACCGCCCTGGTAGGCGCCAGCATGATGTTCGAAATCTTGTGCCTGGTGGCAGACAGCAACTTCGGCAAACACCGGCGCGAGCGGACGAAGGCCTAGCGTCACCCTAACCGGGAATAATTCCCGACGCCGTCCAGGAGTCATTCTCTGGTTCAACGGCGAACAATAAGCGACACTCCGATTTATGTGCTTATGTAGAACGCGCAACAGCGCGCAACGGCTTCTTTCGTGGGTTTTGGCTTCAACATTAATAGCAGTCTCGCCCGTTGTCTTGGCGCAGCAGGCGCCGCGGGACACACACGATCTTGATGAAATCGTCGTCATCGGCGTGACTCCGGTACCCGGCTTCAAAGTCGATAAAGACAAACTCCCCGGCAACATTCAGACATTGCGATCTAGCGACCTCACTCGCAACGGAGCCGCCAGCGCGCTCGGCGCGCTGGACCAACAAGTAAGCGGCGTCAACTTCAACGACACCCTCGCGGACCCATTCCAACCTGACGTGTTATTTCGCGGTTTCGAGGCGTCGCCGGTGCTTGGTACGCCGCAGGGCATGGCGGTCTATCAGAACGGCGTGCGTATCAACGAGGCCTTCGGCGATACGGTCAATTGGGATCTCATTCCGGACATCGCCATCGATCGCATCGACCTACTGAATGCGACATCCGTGTTCGGCCTGAACGCGCTGGGGGGCGCGATGACGGTTACGATGAAGAACGGCTTTACGCATCAAGGATTTGAAGCCACGCTATCCGGCGGCTCGTTCGATCAACGTCAAGCGCAAGCCGCGTACGGTGTCAACGACGGCACCTTCGGCGCCTATGGGGCGGTCAATACGCTTAAAGAGGGTGGCTGGCGTTACTTCGCTCAAGATCGTATCAAACAGTACTACGTAGACTTGAGTTTCCGCACCGATACCATCACCTCGGACTTGAGTTATTCGCGTGCCAACAACCGCCTGTTCGGCCAAGGCGCGGCTCCGGTGCAATCGCTGGCAGTGAGTTCCGAAAGCGTCTTCACCGGTCCGCAGAACAACATCAACAACGTGGACATGGTAACGCTCAACGCGGCGTACAGCATCACGCCGAGGCTGGCGCTGTCGAGCGTCGTGTACTTCCGCAACTACCGACAAACGGTAGCCAACGGCAATAACACCAACTTCGCGGCCTGTGATCCTTCTGTTGCCCCCGGCCTATTGTGCGACGGCGCTTACGTGCTGACCGATACCGCCGGCCAGAATATTCCCGACATCACCGACGGCGGCACGACGATCATCGGGGAGAACGATTACGAGGCCATTCACTCGCAAACCTGGGGCGGCTCGCTGCAGCTCTCCAGTACCGAAAAAATATTCGGCCACGGCAACTCATTCGCCCTCGGCGCGACGGTCGACACGTCGCGCAGCAACTTCTTCTCGGGTACTTGGCTCGGCGTGCTTGACGCCTCTTTGACGGTACTGCCCTCGCCCTATTACGTAGCAACGCCGGAAGGCGCGGATAGCACCGCCACGCCGGTCATTGTCAACGCGAATAACAAGTACTACGGTGTGTTTTTGACCGACACGTTCGACGTCAGCGGCGCGTTGTCCATCACGCTCAACGGTCGCTACAATATTGCGAAGGTGGATCTTGCCGACCGCAACGGTGTGGCGCTGGATGGTAACAATCGATTCACCCACTTCGATCCGTCGGCGGGTGCTACCTACAAAGTCATCCCGGCCTTGACAGTATATGGCAGCTATGCGATCAACAACCGCGCTCCCACCGCCAGCGAGCTCGAATGCGCGAATCCGGCCGCGCCGTGCTTGTTGCCGACGAACCTGGCCTCCGATCCGCCGTTGAACCAAGTAGTGTCGAAAACCGTCGAGGTCGGCGCGCGTGGCAGCGTGTTGGACCCGGGCCTCGGCAAGTACGGCTGGGATCTCAGCGTCTATCGCACCAACTCCGAGAACGACATATACGGGATCTCGACCACCATCGCGTCCGGCTTCTTTCAGAACGTCGGGTCGACCCGCCGGGATGGTGCAGAGCTCGACCTGACCTATCAATTCGAGAAGGTGTCAGCGTATCTGCAATATAGCTACCTCAAAGCAACTTTCCGCTCGGCGCTGCTGGAGCCGTCACCTGCCAATCCGTTCCACGACGCGAACGGCAACATTCAAGTGAATGTCGGCGATGGGCTACCGCTGCTACCGAAGAGCCGGGTGAAGCTCGGTGCGGACGTCGTGGTGCTGCCGAGCTGGTCGGTAGGCGGCACTGTGAGCTCCATCGGACCGTCTTTCTATCGAGGCGACGAGGCTAATTTGAATCCGGCATTGCCAGGCTACACGGTGGCCAGCTTGCGCACGTCGTATCAGCTCGGCAAGCACGTGCAGTTGTTCGCCAACGTCCAGAACTTGTTAGACCGGCATTACTCAACGTTCGGCATTCTGGGCAATCCGACGGGCGTAGGCGCACCGGGCGTGCCTGTGAACGGCGAATTGGGAGATTCAGGCGTCGATCCGCGCTTTCAAAGCCCGGCGATGCCGCGATCCTATTTCGGTGGTGTGAAAATTTCGTTCTGATAGGCCGAGCGGATCGCTGCGCGGGAACGTTTAGCAATTTCAGTCCGAGTTCATCGTCGGCAACCTGGCGATGGCGCGTGCGCCTCTCACTGCAGATCGCGCGGAATGGCCTCGCGCCACGTTTTCGTCCGCAGTACGACGCCGTCGCGCAGCAACTCGCGTGTGAACGAGTAATAAAAGGTCGTGGCATCGCTCGTCAAAGCGAGATGGCCGCGGTAAGTGAGCACGCGGTCCGCGACCTTCTCGATCGTCTCGGCTTCCCCCAGCGCGCTGGAGATCGCGGGATGCGCGTCGTCCGTTTCGTAGACGATCTGCTCGCTGTGGTCGACCGCGCCCCATGGGAACCTATAAGCAGAGGTTCCGTGCCACGTGACCGTGCTGCGTTGTTGCGCAATGTCGTGCTCGACCTTCCACGTTCCCGGCCACGCGTAGTCTCCGGGCGTGGTGATGCCGGGAGGCGTTTCGCTGGGCTCGGGCGCGCCGAATGGCGGAGCGCCATGACCGTGCAGTGGCACCACCGGCAACTCGATCGCGGAGCCGCCGTCTCCGCCGAGGCGCAGCGCCGTCGTCATCGCGTAGGGCGTCGGCCATAACATCGGCCATTGCGAATTGGATACGGCCACGCGGATGCGATGACCGGGTTCCCACACCCATGAACTTAAGTGCAGGTCGAAGTTGAGTGCGTATTCCTTGCCGGACTCGAGCGCTTCGGGCTGCTCCATGGAACGACGTTGCGCGCCCGCAAGGGCCGCCCCGGTGATCGCCGTCACCTGGCCGTCCTGCGCGACATCCTGGAGGCGCACCACCCAGTCGGCGACCGGCGCGTCGGCTGTGGCAAGCAGCCGCACGTGCGCGAATCCAAGCATCGCTACCGGCGAGTCGAGCGTGGCGGTGTCATAGACCAAGCTGTGGGCGTCTACCGACCGTTGATCCGGCAGTAGCTCTCCCCACCAGAAGCCCGCCTCGGTGCCGGCCGACGGCACGTAACGCAGCTGATCGGTGGCCGCTGCCGACGGCGCCGGAGCAAGTTGATGGTTCGGCGCCAAGAACCACGTTTCACGTTTCTGGCCGGACGGCGGCCAGGGTTCCGCGCGCCATTCTCCCGGCACGTCCTGCGCGGCGTTGCCCGGCGGATGCGAGTGCTGCTCAAAGACCACGAGCCGCGGCTCGCGCTCGATGCCATTGTTGATTCCCTTGAGCCAATGATCGAACCAGCGCACAGCCTGATCGCGCCACTCGAACCGCGGACCGTACATGCTCGAGTTTGGAAAATCATGGTTCCACGGACCAAGCCACGCATGAACCGGGGCCGGCACGCGCTCGAGCATGCGCGCTATGCTGTCCCGATAGCCGTCCTGAAGCCCACCGATCAAGAAGCACGGAATTTGGATATCCTCGAAGCGGCGGATCGGGGCCCGCCAGAAGGCGCCGTCACGCTGGTGCTCGAAGTACTCGAGTGACCAGGGCCTCGAATCCATGCGCTTCGCGAGCGTGTCTTCGTCGAGCGCGAACTCGGGCGCCCCGCTGCGGCCCTGATCCAGGTCCATGGCCACCTCGAATTCATCGACATGCATGATCCCATCCATGTAATGCACGTCCTCCTTGAAGAGCGCCTCGGTTGCGTCGACGGCGAGAATCGCCTTGAGGGCCGGCGGTCGGCGCATCGCCATTTGAATGGAGTTGAAGCCGCCCCACGAGATGCCGAACATGCCGACTTTGCCATTCGACCAAGGTTGGCGCGCAAGCCACGTGATCACGCGCTCGCCGTCCTCTTGCTCCTGAGCCGAATACTCGCGCGTGGGCGGCGTGCCGCCGCTGTTGCCGAACCCGCGAATGTCGACGCGCGCACCAACATAACCGTGTTGTGCGAAGTACGCGTGCTTGGCGTAATCGTCGGGCGCCGTGTCATCGTCCTTGCGGTAGGGTAGGTACTCGAGCAGCGCCGGGACGCGCTCGCCAGGGCGCAGGTTGGCGGGCATGTACAACGTCGCGGCCAGTGTGACCCCGTCCGGCATCGCAATGGAGGCGTGCACCATGCGCACGCCGCGCTGCGCGGACGCAGCGATGCCGGCGGTCAGCGCAAGCATCACGGTGGTGAGGCTGATCGCGAGAGTTCGGGTCCAACGGCAGGTCATGCCGATCGATCGCAACGTGCGGCCACTTGTATTTCCTTAGGCACGCTGCAGCCAAATAGCAGCGGCCGCAAATAAAAGGTACAGACCGCCGATCGGAATGAGGTTCTTGGCGCTGACCGCGCGACGGTGAAAAATAGTCCAGAGCGCCGTGACGGCCGCGGCGGTCACGGCACCTGCGGCAATCAATGTGCCGTCGAAGTGCCACGTGGTAAACAGCACGCCGAGCCCGGCGGGCACGGTCGCCTGGATCATCATCGCGCCAGAGATATTGGCAAGTGCCAACCTTTCGCGACCTTGACGCACCCAAATGACGGCATTCAAAGTCTCCGGCAGCTCGGTAGCCACCGGGCTCAACAACAAGGCGGCGAATTGGGCGGAAATTCCCAAAACCGTGCCGATGGTCTCGAGCTGGCTGACGAATACCCGCGATGCAATTGCGATGACGCCTACGGCGCTCAATGTCTGGACGCAGGCCCAGCCCAAGCCCGGATCTCGATCCCGAGGCCGAAATTTCAAAGGCTCCAAATCGACTTGGGTCTCAGCCGACTGGCCATCGTTTCGCATCTCTCGCCAGACGTACAATCCGTAGGCCGCAAAAAGCGCGACTCCGAGCCAGCGTTTGAATGAGAAGTCGATCATTCCGAGGGAGATTGAAACCAGAAAGATCAGAAGAAACCAACCCTGGTCTCGGCTCAACCTCGCACCGTCGACTTGCAAGCAGGCATCAGAACGTTTTAGTTTTCGCCGGTTGAGCAACAGCACGATGCCGACCACGGCGTAAGAGATCGTGGACAGCACAAGCGGTCCTCCCACCGCCGCTCCGACGCCTATATTCTTCTGAGCCGCATCGTGACCGAAAACCACGGCGACAAAAGTGACAGCAGACTCCGGCAATGCGGTACCGAAAGCCGCGAGCACGGTGCCGGTGGTCGTCGAACCCAAGTTGAGACGCCAGCCAACCCACTCGACACCATTCACGAAATACTCGCAGGCGAGATAGATGATGCCGGCGCAAACCAGAAATAGAAGTACGCTGTAGAGCATGGAAATTGCCGGAGGGGATGTGGGACGCCAAGTCCGTAAATCAGATTAAAGGGTCGGCGGCTGGTCCGCAACCACGAGGTTGCTGGGGTCGTTGCCGACGGTGCTTGCTCGCCGACCGAGGTGTTGCCGGCGTAAGCCTGACGATTTGCCGGACGGAGCGTCCCTATATCGACACGTTTTCCCAAACAATAAGGGGTCGATCATGGGTGGTTATCAAACGCAGCAAGTTGGTGAGTCGACCGAATTCAGCACGACGCCGGAAGAGGTTCCCTATCCGTTCGTCATGGTCGCTATTCCCGGCGTGCTACTGGTTCTAATCGCGTTCGCGAGCGGGTTCATTTACGGCATCCTGGCGTGCGGGTTTGTCTATGGTGGGATGTACCTGTTGATGCATTCCAAGCAGGCCACCCAATACAGAAAGCCCGCTACGTTCCGTGTTTCACCGACCGGGGTCGAGACTGGCGGATCAATCGTTCCACGGGAGGCGATTCATCGCGTCCTCATCCGCAACCACGTGCTGAAGGCCGCCGAAGGGGTGATCGTAGTGGCCAATCCCCATGTCAATTCCGGCCAATCCAATGCCGTCGCCGGCATGAACTGGGCGATCAGCAAGCTCGGGCCGATCTCCTATCGGGTGGACGTTGAGGCGCGCGGCGTACCCACGACGCTTGCGGGTGGACTGACCGAGCCGGTCGCCGCCGCGATTCTCGCCGACGTCAGCAAGGTGCTACACCTGGCAACGTGAGCGGTGTCAGAAGGGCGGTCGCATGGCCCACTTGTTCGTGCTCTTATCCACGTAGAAGAAGGCGCCCGGAATATTATTGTAAATGGAGGCACCGATATTCGTTGACAGGACCTGTACATCGAACGTGCAGTGGTAGCCCTGTCCCGTCGGAGCGTCGCAGGCCTCCTTCTTGAAGAATTTGATCGAAATCGGAGCGCCCGCGGGCTCGCCAGGCGGGTGATTCATCGCCTCGAGCATAGCGTCCTTCATCTGCGCCTCGGTGGGTTCCGCAGCGCCGGCGGCTCCGCAGGCGGCGACGCTCACTACTAGCGCAAGGCTGGACAGGCATTGAACAAATTTCATAAACGTGGACTCCCTTGCTCATAATGTGCTGCAGCCGCGCCGCAGTGTATGAGACGACGTCAATGCAAAATTGTCAGGGCAGCGGTGTTTTGTTTAGGCGTTGGTTCCCCCATCGACGGTCAAATTCGCTCCGGTGATGTAAGAAGACTCCGGAGAGGCGATGTCGATCGGACCCGGTTGAACGTTGTTGACCGTGATGCCCTTGGCGCCGACTTCTCGCGACAAACCCTGCGTAAACATTTTGACGGCTCCCTTGGTGGGCGAGTAAACCGCAAGTCCTGGCGTCATATTGCGATCTCCATGTTTGAGTTACATTCTTCGCACGGAACATAATCCCGGCGACCCAAAAATGAAAGTGCTTTATAGGCGCAGGCGATCAGCAGGTACCGACGGTACCCACTGATCGCTGTGCTGCAACGATGATCAGGCCGCCATTACGCCTTTTGCCTTCGCCGTGTGAGTTGCCATGAGGTCCATCAGTGGGGGCGACAAACAATCATACGGTTCAAGCTTCAACTCCTTCAGTCGTTTGCGTATTCCTTCCATCTCCTCGGGCTTGGTCCCGGACTCGATCACCGAGGAGACAAAGGCGGCGAACGCCGGAGCTTCCCAGCCGTTGCTCTCGAACAGTTCCGGATGCACGAAATCAAGTCCGTAGAAGGGATGGCCTTTGTTCTCGATACGTCCATACAGATGTACTCCGCAGCCCGTACACGCATAACGCTGGATCGCGGCATTGCCGTCCACGACTTTCAGCTTGTGGTTGTTGGCCGTCACCGATACCTTGTCGCGTCCCACGACCGCTATCAAGGAAAACGTCGAACCGTCGGGCTTCCAGCATTTGGTGCAACCGCAAACGTGGTTAAAGGCGACGTTGCTCTTGATGCTCAGCGTCACCGGATCTTTGCTGCATTTGCACTTCAGTGTGCCGCCCGAATAGCTGGCATCGCCGGCCTTTACGCCGTTGTCCACGGACGGATGAATCTTCACAGACATAAGTTGCTCCTCGTTGTTAGATGGCTGCGACGCTTCGAATCGACTCCGGAATGCATGAGGTCGAACGCAGACTTGGCCCGTCACCAACGGAAGGGCCGTGTTCAAATGGTTTTACCCGCGCCGGCGATGCCGATTGTGACGGAGAGTTTAGCACCTTGAATGACATTGAGGCCGATCCCGCCGAGAGATCGGCGCGGCCGCCCTTTACGGCTTGGCGCACTCTATAATAGCCTGCATGACGTCCAGGCGCTTTCGACAATTATTCATCGTGGCGTGCACTGTTTTCTGTGCAGTTGCCAGTCACGCGGATTCACAGTCCCGTCAGGATTTTTCCTGCTCGATGGGACCAATGAGACGCGTCGTCAGCATCATCACCCTCAGTCCGTCCGACAGCCAGCCGCGGGGAAGCTGCCGCGTTGATTACATGAAAGATGGCGCGACCAAAACCGTATGGTCATCCGCCACCTCTCACGCTTATTGCGTCAGGCAGGCTACGGCGCTGGTGACGAAACTAGTCGAATCGCACTACTCGTGCAGTCTGCAAACCGTGGAGCAACAACCGGGCCAATAATGGCGGCGTCCGATGGCGGTATCCAGCACCGGCACATGATACCAGCGCGCTAGCGCCGTGCCCGCGCGTAAGCGTTGCCCTACGTCACCAACGGGATTTCCTCAATTGGCGCTTGGGAACTTTCGTGCCATCGTTGTGCTATCACGATTCCAACAACCCGGGCACCAAATATAAGGAAATTCCCATGAAGACGATCTCCACACTCACTATTTCCGTGTTGCTGGTGACGGCCATGAGCGCGTGCAATAACGCAAAGTCCCCAGATGCCGTCGCCAACGACGTCGCTACAGCCGAGCAGCAGGCGGCGACCAAAGTCAGCGACGCGCAAAAAAGCGCGGCAAAGTCCACCGACAGTGCGGAAACGACAGTGGATGAGAAGACCAAGGATCTCAACAGCGCGGAAGCCAAGGGCGCTTATGACGTGGCGAGCGCCAAGGCGGATGGCGATCACAACGTGGCAATCGAGAAGTGCAATGCCCTGGCCGGCGATGCTCAGAAAGCCTGCAAGGATCAGGTGGACGCGAAATACGATTTGGCGAAGGCGAATGCCAAGGCTGCTCTTGCGGCGCAGAAGCCGCAGGGTAATTGATTTGAAAGCTCAATCGAGGAAAATTATTGCTGCTGCTGCGATTCTCAGCGTCGCTGCCTCGCAGATGATCGCGTGTACCGCGCAGGTGCGCGTACGCGATCCTGTCGTGACGGACGTTGTCGTCGCGAGGCCGCCGCCACCGTTGCGAGCCGAACCGCCCCCGCCGCCTCCACCCGGCGACCCCGCCATCTTCGTATGGCAGCCGGGGCACTGGCGCTGGGACGGCCGGGAATATCGATGGCACCCGGGGCACTATGAGAAGCGCCCCGCCAGAGCGGCGAGTTGGGCGCCGGCTGAATGGGTCGAACGCAATGGGCAGTGGGTCTATAAGCCCGGTCATTGGGTGTATCAATAATTTGAAGCACCTTGAGGGTCGCGAACTGCCAGCTACGCAGCCCATATTTTGGTGTAGGGAACGCCATATTGGTCGTGCATAGCGGCCGCCTGGGCGTCACTAATTTCGTCAGTCCAGACCCTGAACAGTTGCAAACCCGATGGCCCAAACGCGGTACTGATCGCGACGTCCGCGGCGTCACGGCCGCGCGCGATCATCAGGCGTCCGATCCGACGCGCATTATTTCGCGGGTCGAATGTATGCCAGCCCCCGTCCAGAAACACTTCCATGCAGCCGGCGAAGTCCATGGCAGCATCGACAGGGGGCACACCAATGTCGCCCAGATAACCGGTCGCGTAGCGTGCGGGAATGCTCATGGCGCGGCAGAAGGCAATCGCCAGATGTGCCAAATCTCTGCAGACACCCTGCTGCTCATTGTAGGTTTCAAGCGCCGTCTTCGTGCATCGAGCAAACTGATAACCAAAGGCTACGTGCTGATTTACGAAGTCGCATATCGCCTGCACCCGCGACCAACCCGGTTGGAGATGGCCGAATAAGCGCAGCGCTTCCGCCGCCAATAGATCGCTCTCGCAATAGCGGCTTGGAAGGAGGTACATCAGCGCCTCGTGGGGCAGAGAGGCGATCGGAGTTTCGCGCGCATTCCACACTTCATCCTCCGGAATACCGGAGTCTTCCAATAGCCCATCCGCGCTGATTCTGATCGGTCCAGGCGGTGCCTCAAGGCGCGTACAAAGATTGCCGAACGCATCTCGGTATGTTCCCAGCGGCACGATTGGATCGGTGTGCATGGCGTCGGACACCAACAAGCGTTGGGAGGGGTTGGGAGCCGCGTTCAGCATCAACACCATGGGTGTTGTCTGAGGGCAGTAGTAAATGAGTTCGTAACCAAATCTAATTTTCACATTCCCGCCGTATTGAATAATCTGACGAATCGATGATGACGGTAGCTGATGTTGGCGCGATACCCCGGGTTATCGGAGTCGCAAAAAAAATGCTGTACGAACCGCAAAGCATCGTAGGAATAGTCTGGTCCTAGCCGCTACGCCGTCTTCCGCGGCCGTGCCGCGCCACGCATTCGTTTTGGCGTTTTGCGCGCCGTACTTTTGCCGCCCCGAGCTCCAAGGCTCGCCTTGAGTGCATCCATCAGGTTGATGACGTTGTCGCGGGGCTTTTCAGCAGGAGTCTCCGCAAGCGAGATCTCCTTGCCTTGAATTTTTTTCTTGATCTCCGCCCGCACACGTGCGCGATGCTCATCCGCAAACTTATCGGCATCGAATTGCCCGGCAGAGAGGTGAGTTATCAATTGGCGGGCGAGCTTGACCTCCGATGCCGTAACCTTGACAGAGCCATATCCCAAATCCTTCAGGTTGCGAAGTTCCGCCCTAAAATGCAGCTGGTGCAATGCCAGACCATTCTGAATGGGCCGAACGATGACAACGTGCTCTTTACCCCGGGAGGTCCATTTGCCTACGGCGCAGCGGCCCTCCTCTTCCAATGCCGTGGTGAGCAGCGCATAGGGCTTGATGCCGCCCTTGTCCGGCATAAGGTAATAGCTGGCCATGAAATATATGGGGTCGACTGAATCGAGAGGCACAAACTCCACGATCTCGAGCGCGGTGGAAGTGGCGTCCTCGAGCATCTTGAGTTCTTCGGCGGAAAATATCACATGTTTGCCTTTCGCGAACTCGTAGCCCTTCGCCATATCGCTGCGTTGCACCAGCTTGCCGTCGTTCACGGCCACGTATTGTTCCTTGACGCGAGATCCATCGGACCGACGCACCAGATGAAATGCCAGTTTTTCGGACGCCACCGTTGCGGAGTAGAGCTTCACGGGAATGGCAACCAAGCCAAACGAGATCGTAAGACTGGCGATTGGACGGGTTGCAGCAGATCGCGTGTTCGAAGGCATTTTACTTCCGACGCCGAATAGAGGCCTGTGCTTACACAGCAGCGGGCGGTCAAACCGACTCGCGGCGTTTGTGGGCGTCGCGAGCCGGTGGTCAGATCTTAGTACGAATACGATTCAGACTTAGTAACGAATGTCGTAATAGGTGTTGACCCGATTACCATACTCCGAATCGTACATCGGCACCCGTTCGTCGCTGTATTTCGGCGCCTTTTCCAGTCTGGCTTTGTCCAAAGGAACGATGTAGCCGCTCTTACCCACATCGTATTTCAAGACGGACCACGGAATGGGGTAACGATCAGTGCCCATACCCAAGAAGCCCCCGAACTCCAGCACAGCGTACCTGACCTGTCCTGAAACTTTGTCAATCATTAAATCGTGTATCGAACCGAGCTTTTCGCCCGCGACGTTGTATACAGCAGTTCCTTCAACCTTACCCGACGAGATTACAGTGGGATCAGCCATAAATGTTGCTCCAGAGTTTTGGTTTACGACCTGGACAGCGTAATCCTTACGTCAAGTTAAGGCTGTCGGCCCCCAGCGCAACCCGCTGTGGGAAGGCTGAGGCTCGCTGGGCGGGGAATTCATGTCAGCGCAGCCCCACGCAGAAGCGGCACAGGCAAGCAGGTTGCCGTAGGGTGCATGCCCTGCAAGACTGCGGTACCGCGGCATTAGGGCCATACATGAGTCAACTAAAATTCATTATCGCGGCGGGCGCATCAACTAAGCTAGGAGCCACTATGCCGAATCGAACGACCACCGACGAGCGCGAGAAACTAGATCACAGCGCACATCCGATGACACACGCCACAAAGGACGATCTTCGCGCGCCCGGCGGTGGCGCGAACCCCGGAGGCAAGATGACTCAAGACGCGGAAAGTGAGCTCGACCCGCCCTCGGACGACAGCGATAGGATCAAGGATTTTTTTTCCAGGCATGGAGGACCGGGCACAGCGTCGCGACGCTTTGGGCGATCCCAAGGCGGGCTACAGGGCTGGTCCGAAATCGTCGCGCACGACGGCCATGTGTTGCGTTGTGACTGGTCGCGATCCGGAACTCGGGAAGAGATGAAATATTCCGAGGTAGCTCCACCTCGAACGGCGTAGCGCCTTCGCGCGCGGACACTGGCGACCGCCCGGTAAAGTCAGGCAAGCAGCAAATCCAACATTCCGTGACATGCGCGTTCCGCTTGCGCGACCGTCATCATGTCGGGATCGGCCACCCAGCCAACCCAAAATCCCTCGATCATGCGTGAGAAGATCAGAGCGGCGGCCTCGGCGTCGATGGACCGTTTTTTTTGCGCGACGATCCGCTCGAACAAGCCAGCGATGCCCGCGCGATACTCCACCCAGAGCTGCCGATACATCTGCGCCAAGGGTTCCGACCATTTTGCGCTGCCGGCCAACGCGACCCATACGGAGGCTTGATTGGGCGTAAAACCGGGCGGCGAAAAACTAGACTTTACGACCGCGTGGAGGCGGTCGACGGGATTGGCGCCCGCCGCCTCGACCGTGCGTCGGGTGGCTTCCGCTAGCTGCGTGGCAAAGCCTTTGATGGCCTCCAGAACCAGCGCGTCCTTTCCCTTGAAGTAATGTCCGATGAGCCCTCGAGAAAATCCGGCTTCATCACAAATCATCGCCACGGTCACTGCCGCATAGCCCTTCTCGGCGATGCATCGAATCGCGGCTTGCCGCAACTCGCTGCGGCGCTCAATCGCGATGGCCGAGGGTGTCGTGCGTTTTCGAGGTCTTCTCCTGGCAACAAGTTCCATATGTGCAGCTACGCTCCTGTAGGTTCTGCAATATACGACGGAACCGCCCGTATCGATAGCGTACGAAGACGGAAAACAATCGATCCTTATCCGCACTTGCACGCATGCAGGATCATCGTCTGACACGAGTTAAGGTTTTACGCCGACTCGACGATTCGAGCGCTCGTAGCAGGATTGCTTTTTAAACACGACTAGGCACGGCCAGTTGATCAGGGGACGAGCATGAAAGGGAATCTCGTAACAGCGTTATCCGCTTTCCTGTTGACGGCTAGCGTGGCAATCAGTGTCGCCAACGCTGCCTCCGCGCACGCTAGCCCTGAATCAGTCCTTGGAAGAGGCGAATATTTAGCCCGGGCTGCGGATTGCATGTCCTGCCATACAGGCTCGAAAGAAAAGCCCTACGCGGGCGGTCTGGGGTTGAAGTCCGTGTACGGCACCATTTACGGCACCAACATCACGTCAGATAAGGAGACTGGGATCGGAGCTTGGACGAAGGTGGACTTCGATCGAGCATTGCGCCAAGGAGTCAGGAAAGACGGGGCTTATTTGTATCCCGCGATGCCCTACACCAGCTATACCAAAATCAGCGACGCCGATATGGAAGCGCTGTGGACCTACATCAGCCAGCTTCCCCCCATCCGCAATAGCGTTCCCAAGAATACACTGCCGTTTCCGTTGTCGGTTCGCAGCGGCATGGCGGTATGGCAAAACTTGTACTTGAAGCAGGAGCGCTTTGCTCCAGTTGATTCCAAGGGTGCGACATGGAATCGCGGGGCGTACCTGGTCGAGGCACTGGGGCATTGCAGCGATTGCCACACGCCGAGAAACATCGCGCAAGGTCCGGAGTCCGCGCATGTGTTGACGGGCGCTCAGATCGAGGGCTGGTATGCCCCCGACATCAGCAACGACTCGAATTCCAAGCTTACCTACTGGAACGTCCAGGACCTTGCCAAGTTTTTGAAGACCGGACGCGCGCCCGATAACGCCAAAGCCTTCGGTCCAATGCAGGAGGTGGTGCACGATAGCCTGCAGTACCTAACTGATTCGGATCTGCAAGCCATGGCGGTTTACCTCAAGGATCAATCGACAGGTGCCATCCCGCTCAAAGCCAGCAAGGCATACCTGCCGCGGCTGCAGGCGGGCAAGATGGTCTACGAGAACAACTGTGCCAGCTGTCACCAAAGCAACGGCAAGGGTATCAACTCGACCGTACCGGCGCTCGCGGGAAACGACTCGGTAGAAGCCACGGAACCCTACAATGTGATCATGGCCATGCTCGAGGGCTTCCAACCCCAAGGCAACTGGGGAGCGATGGCGTCGTTCGCCAACACCCTGAACGACGATCAAATTTCCGATGTTGCCAACTATGTGAGAACGGCGTGGGGCAACAGCGCGCCCGCCAATGCGACGCCTTGGTCGATCGGAAATTGGCGAAAGAATGCCGAGGTTCGATCGACAGGGCCCGCGGCGATGCTCTGTCCCGATTTGGCACAGGATGTCATCGCCCCGGCGCTAAAAAACCCACCCGACGCTTTGCGCCAAGCGGCAGACGATAACGCCAAGATGTCGAGCCTGGTATACAGCTACCGGACTGCGCGGCCCGGCGCTTCAACGGCCGAGGTTATCGAAGCCCTGAGCACCGCTTACTGTCGAACGGTGACAACCGACAAAATTTCGCAAGCGCGCATGGGCGCGGACATCGCCGATTTCGCGCAGCGTGTCGCGCAAGTTCCGATCCACAGCAGCGCGCCGAAGTAGCGCTGCCGGCATGAAGGTGCTCATGCGCGTGTTCGCGCTCATCCATGCCGCAATGGCCGCTCTGTTTGCGTGTGCTGCCATCGCAATGATTTATCTTGCGACGCGCATGGGCTGGGCGGCGATAAATAGCGGCGATCAATCTGCGTCTCAACAGATCATAGAGGCGATCGGATTGCTCGGCGCCGCCGTCGTTGCTTTGCAGATCTCGCAGACGATCACCGAGGAGGAGGTGGTGCGCGCGGCGCATGTCAGCGGACCGACACGGGTAAGAAGGTTTCTCTCCCGGTTCATGGTGGTGCTGGTAGTGGCGCTCGCCGTCGAAGGCCTGGTCGCGACATTCAAGGCGCTGCATGAAAATCCGTCACAGCTGCCTTTCGCGGCAAGCGTGATCTTCGCCACCGGCGTGCTGTTGGCGGGCTGGGGTGTGTTCATTCGGTTCAATAGAGACGCCGAAGAACTCGAGCCGGAGGCCATGGCGGAGGCAAAGCTCGAGGATCGGAAATTGAGCGGTGAACCGCGTCGCGCCGAACACGCTGTGCCGGCGCATGCGCGAAGGCGTGAGCGCCCACCCCTAAAATAGCAACACGCAAGAGATCCGTGGGAGGCAGCGCAAGCGAATAATCATGGCAAACGCCGCCGTGCGGTAGAGTAGGCGCTGTAAAACCAATGGGGCATTGCGCCATGACGCATCGCGTAGTTATCGTCGGAGCCGGATTCGGCGGATTGGCGGCGGCGCACAGCCTGATGGGCGCGGGCGTGCGCATAACCATAATCGATCAGCGCAATCATCATTTATTCCAGCCGCTTCTCTATCAAGTCGGGACCGCGACGCTCGCGACCTCGGAAATCGCCTGGCCGATCCGGCAGTTACTGCGCAAACGCAGCGATGTAACGACGCTTCTGGGCGTCGTGACCGGTCTCGACACAACACAACGGGTCGTTATGCTCGAGGATGGCGCCGGGGTCCCATACGACACCTTGGTATTGGCAACCGGCGCCCGCCATGCCTACTTCGGACACGACGAGTGGGAGCCGTACGCGCCTGGCCTGAAGACCTTGGAGGATGCGACCGCGGTAAGGCGACGCATTCTGTTGTCGTTCGAACAAGCGGAGCGCGAATCTGATCCGTCGAAGCGCGCGGCATTGCTCACGTTCGTCGTGGTCGGCGGCGGCCCCACCGGCGTGGAATTGGCCGGCGCCATCGCCGAACTTGCGCACGTCAATTTGCCTGGCGAATTTCGCCACATCGACACACGTAAATCTCGAGTGGTGCTAATCGAGGCGGGTCCGCGCATTCTGCCGAGCTTTGAAGATGACTTATCGGCGTACGCACATCAGGCTCTCGTACGGTTGGGCGTGGAGGTACAAGTCGGTACCGCCGTTCGTGAGTGCAATGCCGAGGGAGTGGTTTATGGTGACCAGTCTCTGCCTGCGAAAGTAATTTTGTGGGCTGCCGGTGTGCGCGCATCCGCCGCCGCCGCGTGGGCGGGGCTACCCGCCGATGGCGCCGGGCGAGCCAGAGTCGAGAGCGATTTGACTGCGCCCGGGCGGCCAGAGATTTTCGTGATCGGCGATACGGCCACGATCAATGCATGGCACGGCAGGCCAGTGCCCGGAATTGCGCCGGCGGCCAAGCAGCAAGGCGTACATGTCGCAGCAATCATCAAGTCGCGCCTCAAGGGCGACATGGCCGGCAAACCATTCGTCTACCGGCATTCCGGAAATCTGGCCACGATCGGAAAACGGGCGGCGATCATCGATTTCGGCTGGATCAAATTTCGCGGGTGGTTAGCCTGGTGGATCTGGGGAATGGCCCACATCTACTTTCTAATAGGTGTCCGCAATAGGTTGGCGGTAGCCTTAAGCTGGCTATGGATTTACGTCACTGGCAGCCGCAGCGCTTATTTGATTACACAAGCCGAACATCGGCCTAAAGCAGTACCTTAAGGATCAAAAAAACACATGCTTGCAAGCGCTCGCGCAGTATTCCCATTTTCCGCCATCGTCGCTCAGGAGGAGATGAAACTGGCATTGCTCGCTGCCGCGGTCGATCCCACGATCGGCGGTGTGCTGGTGTTCGGGGATCGTGGTACCGGAAAGTCAACCGCGTTGCGCGGCCTTGCAGCGCTATTGCCCGCGATGCGCGTGGTCGTGGGATGCCGATACAGTTGCGACCCTGAAAAGGAAGATGCCTTTTGCAGCGAGTGCCGAGAGCGCTCGGCGGCTGGGACGCTCAAAGGCCGTTTAGCCCCTGTGCCGGTCGTCGATATGCCTTTGGGTGTAACGGAAGATCGAGTGGTCGGGGCATTGGATTTGGAACGAGCCTTGGCGCACGGCGAAAAAGCGTTCGAGCCAGGGCTGTTGGCGCGGGCCAATCGAGGCTTTCTTTATATCGATGAAGTAAATTTGCTGGAGGATCATCTGGTCGACCTGCTCATCGATGTCGCCGCCTCCGGAGAGAACTTGGTCGAACGCGATGGCCTGAGTGTACGCCACCCGTCCCGTTTCGTGCTCGTGGGTAGCGGCAATCCCGAAGAAGGCGAATTGCGTCCGCAATTGCTCGATCGCTTCGGATTGTCCGTCGAAGTGAAGACTCCGAGTGAATTGGATCAGCGCGTGGAAGTCATCAAGCGCCGCGACGAGTTCGAGCGCGACAAGATCGCGTTCACAACACGTTGGAAGCGCCATGACGATAATCTCCGTCGGCGCATTGTAGCCGGCCGCAGGCTATTGTCGAGTATGCAGACTCCGGATCCGGTGCTGGAAACCGCGGCGAGATTGTGCATGCTGTTGGGCACTGACGGGCTGCGGGCCGAGCTGACTCTGATACGCGCGGCGCGCAGCTTGGCCAGCTTCGAACAAGCTGCGCAGGTGGACGTGAGTCATCTACGGCGAGTTGCGGCATCCTCCCTGCGGCATCGTTTGCGACGCGATCCGTTGGACGAATCGGGGTCGACAGCCAGGGTGGAAAGGGCTTTGACCGAGTTGTTCGGCGCATGAACTTCGAAGCGGATGCGGCGTTGACGGCATCACTGTTCGCGGTAGATGCGGATGCACTTGGCGGCATATGCCTTCGATCATCCGCAAATCCGCTCCGCGATCAATGGCTGCATTTGCTGCGGGATTTGCTACCGCCTGCATCGGCCCTGCGGAAAATTCCCTGCAACATCGCGGATTCCCGGCTGCTCGGCGGCCTTGATCTAGCCGCCACATTGCGTGCCAACAGGCCGGTCGCCGAACGCGGGGTTCTGGCCAGCGTCGACGGGGGAGTGTTGGTCGTTGCCATGGCCGAACGCCTGAACGCGCACACGGCCACCCTGCTGTGCAGCGCCCTGGAGCAAGGCGAGATCCATGTCGCGCGCGAAGGTGTGGTCCTGCGTCACGCAACTCGGATCGGCATCGTTGCCCTCGACGAGGGGATGTCGGACGACGAATTCGCGCCCCGTTGCCTCCTGGATCGATGTGCCTTCCTCTTGGATTTCGCCTCTGTCAGCGCGCGCACGCTGCTTATACCCCTACACGATCGCGCGCAGATCGACGCTGCGCGCGCTTTGGTTCCCAATGTGACGATCGAGACGACCTACGTGCAGGCACTGTGCGCAACGGCAATGACTTTGGGCGCCGGCTCGATACGCGTGAGCATTTTGGCGGTGCACGCGGCGCGCGTTCTGGCGGCGCTCGATGGGCGTTTGGCGGTGATTCAGGAAGATGCTGAAACCGCCGGCCGGCTGGTGCTCGCACCCCGGGCCAGCGTCGTGCCGGAAATGCAGAATGGCGATGCGCCGGATAATGCCGCTCCGCCCGCAGAGCCAGCGGCGGCGACGGACTCGGCGGAATCGCCGCCGCGGCGCGAAGAGGCTGCGCGAGAACCGGCGCGAGAACCGGCGCGAGAACCAGCGCAGGAACCAGCGCAGGGAGCACCGGCCGACATGCAGCAGATGCAAGATTTGGTATTGGCAGCGACGCAATCTGCGATCCCCAGCGGGCTGCTTTCGCAGCTTCGAGCGCATAGCGGGCCTGGCCGCACGGCCGGCGGCACAACGGTGGGCCGCTTCGGAGCACTGCGCAAGGGAGGTGCGCGTGGCCGCCCGGCGGGTGTGGCCCCTGCGGGCGCAGAAAGATCTCGTTTGAATATCATCGAGACGCTGCGAGCGGCGGCGCCGTGGCAGTCAGTTCGCGGCCGCGCCGCGGGTTACAAAACAGGAATGCAGATCCGGCCTGAGGATCTGCGCGTCACGCGCTATAAACAGCATTCTCGAACGCTGACGATTTTCGCGGTCGATGCCTCAGGTTCGTCGGCCTTGAACAGGCTTGCGGAAACGAAGGGAGCGGCGGAATTGCTCTTGGCCGATTGTTACGTCAGACGAGATCAGGTGGCCGTCATTGCGTTCCGCGGGCGCACGGCCGATATAGTCCTGCCGCCGACTCGCTCGCTCGTGCGCGCCAAGCGCAGCCTGTCTGCTCTGCCGGGCGGAGGCGGCACGCCGTTGGCGGCCGCGATCGACGCGGCGGCGCTGTTGGCATCCCAAGCACGGCGCCGCGGCGAGAGCCCCGTCGTGGTGATGTTGACGGACGGGCGCGGCAATGTGGCTCGTGACGGAAGCAAGGGCCGCGAAGCAGGGCAGGCAGATGCTATCAGCGCCGCCCGGAGCTTCGGCGCCGCGAAAATCAGTGCATTGTTCGTCGATATTTCGCCGCGGCCGCACGACCTCGCCCGAGAGTTGGCGCGGGGCATGAGCGCGACGTACGTACCGCTGCCCTTCGCCGATGCGCGGTCGCTGTCGAGGTTGATCGGCGCAGCCAATTCTTCGCGGCCGACATGAACTATTTGCTTGAGATTGGCAAAGCGAAATCCGCGACGGCGGGAACGGGCAGGCGTGCGCAAACTGCTTGGTACTGATCGGTCGAACGGGTGGGAGCAGGAACGGCTCACCTGGCCGCATCACGAAACGAGCTGTTTCGTGCAGGCCGCAGGCATCAGCTGGCACGTTCAACGCATGGGCCAGGGGCTGCCGCTGATATTGGTTCACGGAACGGGTGCCTCGACTCACTCGTGGCGCAATGTGATGCCGCTGGCGCACCGGATCGACGTTGGACGAAGAGGGCGTCGAACTGTATACGCGGTTGGTGCGAAAATCGCGGCACGTGGCGGGCGCGTTGCGCATGATGGCCAATTGGAGGCTGCATGACTTTCATCAATCGTTGCCCAGGATCGCAGTGCCGATGACCCTCATCGTGGGAGGCAACGACTTGATGGTGCCGCCGCGGCAGGCAGCCGTCGTGCAGAGAACCGCCGCACAGGCGACCGTGCGCTGCTTGGAGGGGCTTGGGCATTTGGCTCACGAGGAGAGGCCCGCGCTGTTTGCCGATGAGGTGGCGGCGGCCTGCGATTTATGGTGAAACCCCACGTCATCATCATCGGCAGCGGTTTTGGCGGCTTGGCGGCCGCGATACGCTTGGGTGCACGCGGCTACCGTGTCACGGTGCTCGAGCATCTCGACGCCGCCGGCGGGCGTGCCTACGTATTCCGCCAGGATGGCTTCACCTTCGATGCGGGTCCCACGATCGTCACCGCGCCATTTTTGCTGCGTGATCTATGGCGCTTGTGCGATCGGCGATTCGAAGACGACGTCGATCTAAGGGAGGTCAAGCCCTTCTATCGGATCCGATTCGATGATGGCGATATTCTCGATGTCAGCGCCGACGAAGCAGCGATGCGCCAGCAGATCGAGCGGTTTGCGCCGGGTGAGTTCGCGGGGTACCAAGCATTTCTGCGCGCTAGCGAAGCGATCTACGCAGTGGCGTTCGACCGCCTGGCACACGTGCCCTTCGATTCGCCGCGCAGGATGTGGCAGTTGCTCCCCGATCTGATCCGCCTGCGCAGTTACCGCAGCGTCCACGGCTTGGCGGCGAGTTTCGTCAAACACCCGAAATTGCGGTTTGCATTGAGTTTTCACCCTCTGTTCGTCGGCGGCAACCCGTTCACCACCACTTCGATCTACGGTCTGATCGCGTTCCTCGAGCGACGCTGGGGCGTGCATTTTGCCGTTGGCGGCACCGGGCAAATCGTTGCGGGTATGGTGAAACTGATATTGGGGCAGGGCGGCACCATTCGTTATGGCGCGGCGGTCGAGCAAATCCTCCTGCAGCGACGCCGCGCCATCGGGGTTCGATTGCGCAACGGCGAGGAGTTGAAGTCCGACATCGTGGTTTCCAACGCTGATTCCGTGACCACGTATCGTGATCTAATTCCGGCGGGAACGCTGCGACGTTGGACACGCCGCAAGCTGGATCGCGCGCAGCTGTCGATGAGCTTGTTCGTCTGGTATTTTGGAACGTCCAGGCAGTATCCGCAGGTGCCACACCATACAATTTTGGTGGGACCGCGCTACAAAAAGTTGCTTCACGACATTTTCAAGCGGAGGATATTGGCTGATGACTTCAGCCTCTACCTTCATCGGCCCACTGCGACGGACCCCTCGCTCGCACCTGCGGGATGCGATGCGTTCTACGTCCTGTCGCCGGTTCCGCACCTCGGCGGAGATGTCGATTGGGCGGCGGCGGCCGATACCTATCGGAGCGCGATTGCACGACAGCTCAGCGCCACGCTGCTGCCGGACCTGGAGACTCATATCGTGAGTTCGCGCATCATGACGCCGCTGGATTTTCGCGATCGGTTGTTGTCGGTGCAGGGTGCGGCGTTCGGCTTGGCACCTTCGCTGCTGCAAAGCGCATGGTTTCGCCCGCATAATCGCAGCGAAGATATCGAAAACCTCTATCTGGTCGGCGCCGGCACACATCCCGGTGCTGGAGTGCCGGGCGTGTTATCGTCGGCGCGAATTCTTGATATGGTGGTTCCGGATGCAGCAACTTTCGGTTAATCTCGAAGTGGTTTCCGCGGCGGATGCGGCGGCGTGCGCATCGTTAATGCGCGGCGGCTCGCGCACCTTTTTCGCCGCATCGCTGGTGCTGCCGAAGGCCATCAGCGCGCCAGCCATCGGCTTGTATGCGTTTTGCCGTGTAGCGGATGACGCCATCGATCGGGGCGCCGATCGAGAATTGGCGCTGCAGGACCTGCACTCGCGGCTCGACGGCATCTACTCGGATGCGCCCTACGACAATGCGGCGGATCGCGCTTTCGCGGACGTAGTGATGCGCCACGGTATTCCGAAGACTCTGCCCAGCGCGCTGCTGGAGGGTTTCGAGTGGGACGCGCTCAATCGCCGTTATGAGAATATCTCGGAGCTTTATGCCTATGGCATTCGGGTTGCGGGCACGGTCGGCGCAATGATGGCGATGGTGATGGGGGTGCGGAGCCGCGCGCTTCTTGCGCGCGCTTGCGATCTTGGTGTGGCAATGCAATTGACCAATATTGCACGCGATGTCGGCGAAGATGCCCGCTGTGGACGCTTGTATCTTCCCCTGGACTGGATGCGAGCAGCGGGTCTGGATCCGGACGAATGGCTTGCAAATCCCGTGTTCACCAAAAAATTGGGCGATGTCATCGAGCGGGTTCTGCGCGCGGCAGAGACGCTATATCGGCGCGCCGACGCGGGCCTTGCGAAGCTGCCTGCCGCGTGCCGGCCGGGCATGTTCGCGGCGAGGTTGCTGTACGCGGAAATTGGCCGCGAAGTCGCGCGGCGAGGATATGACTCGGTTAGCCAGAGGGCTGTCGTTCCCTGGCGGCGCAAGGCGAGGTTGCTGCTGGATGCCGTGCTCGAGGCCGGATTCGGACGCCCTCAATGCAGCGAGGCGCCGCTGAACGAATGTCTCTTCCTGCTGGATTCGGTGGCGGAGCCGGCCGAAAGCAGGACCCCGCGCGCGCGCCGGCTGGGCGTGCAGGACCGGGTGGTATGGGTCGCGCAATTATTCGAGCGCCTCGAACGGCGCGAACACGCTCTATGAAGCAGTGGGGCGGTCTCATCGAGCTGTTCGTCGTATTCATGTTCGCCGCGGGCTGGGGTATCTTGGAGCTGGTGACGCTGCGCATGGATCGACGTCGCAAAGCGACGTCCAATGGTGAGTCAGCGAGCGATTCGAGGCATTCGGAAGGGTAGCAGTGCCTGCACCCATGGTGAGCGAAAGCGCTGCAGCGACAGGCTTTCGTGAATTGCCGGCGCGTTCATTCCGCCGATGCGAATATCGAGCTGCGAGCGGCTATAGAAGGGCGCGTCCACGAGCGTCCTTACCAGCCGCGCATCTTCATCGGAGCGTGTGTTGCGGGCTATTCTCCAGCGTGTGCCCGGTAGCGCGACCTCGCGCGGCGCTTCGATCCGCTCGGCATCCATGCCGGATTTATATTGCAATGCCAAGGTGCGGGGGCGGCCGACCCGTGGCTTGGTATCAAACATGACGGCGGTGCGGTCAGGCAGACTGACACGCGACCACGTCCATTCGTCGAACGCATCTTCGAGCGGCGCCGCACCTCGGTTGTGATCGAAGTATCCGATCCCTGACCACGCCAGATCAGGATCCTTCATGTGCACATCGATGCGCGCGCGGGGTGCGTACGGAATCCAGCTATGAAGGCCCGGTTCATCCAGTGAGTAGCTTTCAGCATGCAGAGACTCGGGGTGTATGCGCAGCGTGCCGCGCATTCGGCGCGGCAGTGGCGCGCAGATTTCGTCGATATTCATCTCGATCGAACGGCCGGTCCACCTTACGCTGCTGGGGCCAATCTTCAGCATCGTGGATTGCCGATCCACCTGCCCGCTGCCGCGCTCAGTCATAGACCAGCGGCTGGCGCGCGCACCATACAGGGCGATATTGAATGCACAGTGATTGACGGGATCACCGCGGCCGTGGCGGCGCGCGCGCGCATAGTACGGTGAGAATACGCTGCCGATGAAGGCGATTGCCGTCATGCCGTACTGGCCGTCTTCGCTCAGCCCATCGATGTACCACCAAGCGTAGCCATTTGGTGCTACAGCTTGGTCGAAGCGAGGTCCTCGATCAGGCAAGCTGCCGCCAGGCGACCGGAGGTAGCCGCCATCGGAACTCCCGGGCCCGGGTGTGTGCTGCCCCCAGCCAGATACAATCCGGGAACCCGACTGCGGGACCCCGGCCGGGTGAAGGATGCTCTCCAGCCGTGAGAGGCCGGACCATATAGCGCCCCGCCCGTGGCCGGGAACAGCCGGTTGAAATCCGAGGGCGTGGTGGTCAGCGTTGAGTTCGAGTGCCGCTCGACGGTCAGGCCAAATTTCGCGAGTTGCCGAAAGAGTCGCGCTTCGCATGTGTTGATCTCCGCGGAGTTGAAGTGATGTGTATCGCCTATGGCAGGAGCATTTATCAGGCAAAACAGCCGTTCCGCTCCGCTCGCTGGTTCTGCGTCCCGCCGATCCTGCGCGCAGATATAAATCGAAGGCGCTGCCGCGAGTTGCTTGCGGCCAAAATTGGCGGCGAATTCGCCGCGATAGTCGCCGCCGAAAAACACCGAGTGATGCGCAAGTTGAAAACCGGAGGTGCGCGCGACCATGTTCCAAGTAATAGCGGATAGCGAGCGTGCATCGCGGCGCGTCTCACTCGCGCCGGATATAACCTCGGCACCGAAGTATCCGCTTGCCACTGCGTTGGTGTCTGAATTGCAGACGACGGCGTCCGTGTCCACCCGCTCACCCCCGACGAGCTGTAACGCCCGCACCCGGCCTCGCTCCAGGCACAAGCGGCTCACATCGGCCCCGTAGCGCAGATTCACGCCGCGCCGCTGCGCGGCAGCCGCCAGTTGTGAGGCCAGTTGATACATGCCCCCCTCGATGTACCAAACGCCGGCTTGTTCAACATGGGACACCAGCATCAAGGTTGCGGGCGATGAAAACGGCGAAGAACCGCAGTAGGTCGCGTAGCGTCCGAATAGCTGGCGCAAACGCGGATCCTTGAAATAGCGTTCGATGCTGCGCCAGAGCGTCGTGAAGGGTTGCATCCCCCACAGCTCCATCCATCGGCGCCGCCGTGGTAGGCGGAGCATCAATTCGATGGGTGATGGCCGCGAGGCCCGGATGAAGGAGTATTTCAGCGTGGCATAGACACGCCGCGCGTGCGATGCAAACGCCTCGAAACCAATCGCCTCTTGGAGGCCCGCAAATTCCGCGATTGCTGCAATCGAGTCGCGCAGATCGGCGTGCAAGTCCAAGCGCTCGTGAGAACTCCATGCATGCCGCGCCAAGACGTTGGCGCGAGTCAGTTGGACGTAAGAATCGAAGTGTTCGCCGCCGTCCGCAAACAAATCGTCGAAGACTTCACGCATGGTAAATACGCTCGGCCCCGCATCCATGCGCTGTCCCGCGACTTGCACCTCGCGAATCTTGCCGCCGGGAGTGGCCGCACGCTCGAAAACGGTGACTTCGAAGCCGGCGAGCGCCAGATCCATGGCTGCCGTCAGGCCTCCAATCCCTGCTCCGATGACCGCGATGCGCCGACCGCCGGCATGCTTTGGAATAATGATTGACCGACTCTCCACCAATGTCTATATTAGATTACACTTTTGAGTGACAAGTGAACTATACACTTTTTGGGAGGGGCTGCGTGGACGCCATGACCCGAGTCGAACGATCATTATCTGCGGCCTTCGGGCTTGCTCAGGGATCCGAGCAACCCGCCACTTTGATCAACGCAATGAGATACGCGGTATTCCCGGGCGGCGCTCGCGTTCGCGCGCGGTTGTGCCTGGCCGTTGCGCGTGCATGTGAGGAAGATCGACCCGCGCTCACGGCCGGGGTTGCCGCCAGCATCGAATTGATCCATTGCGCATCCTTGGTGCACGACGATTTGCCCTGCTTCGATGACGCAGCTATTCGCCGCGGCCGCGCCTCGGTGCATCGCGCATTCGGCGAGAAGATCGCGGTTCTCGCCGGCGATGCCCTGATCGTCTTGGCGGTTCAATCGCTGGTTCACGCTGCCGAGAGAGCCCCGGCACGCCTGGGACCGCTGCTCTTGATTTTGTCGCGGGCCATCGGCGCACCCAACGGCATAATCGCCGGACAGGCGTGGGAATGCGAACCGCAAGTGGTACTGGCCAAGTATCAACGTGCCAAGACGGGCGCCCTGTTCGCAGCGGCGACGGCGGCCGGCGCATGCGTCGCGGGACACGATGCGGACAACTGGCATCTGCTCGGTGAGCGGATTGGAGAGGCCTATCAGATTGCCGACGACATCCGAGACGTGGTGTCGACGGAAGACGATTTGGGTAAACCCACCGGGCGCGACCAGTTACTGGGCCGGCCGAACGCAGTTGCCCAGATGGGCATGACTGCCGCTGTGTTGAAATTAGAGGAACTGGTGCGTGCTGCGATGGGTGAGATACCGGAGTGTGCGGGCGCCCACGACCTGCGCGCACATATTCTGGCGGAAGCGAATCGGCTATTGCCCCGAAAAATGGCCAGGCCCGCGGCGTGACGTCATCCCGTGCCATGGACTGACAGATTTCTAAGCATCCGCGACCGTTGGCTCTCGAGTCCGAAATTTCAGCGATGGGCCGCTGCATTTCCCTTGACGCGCTGGACCGCCCGGCGCCACGCGCGCGCGCTGTTCGATGTTTGTGCCGGTTTCGTCTATTCGCAGATCCTGTACGCCTGTGTGCATCTGAAGTTGTTCGATCTGCTGGCTGCCGGACCGGATACTTCGGCCAACATCGCCGCCAAGCTAGACGTGCCGCTCGACTCTACCCATCGACTGTTGGAGGCAGCGGTCTCATTGCGGCTGGTCGAAAGGCGCGTCGGCGAGCGCTTCGGTCTCGGCGTTCTGGGCGCCGCCTTGATGGGCAATCCCGCGGTTAGCTCAATGATCGAACACAACCGGCTGCTGTATGCCGACCTATGTGATCCGGTACGACTACTTCGGCGCCAACAACGCCCGACTAGGCTGTCGAGCTATTGGACATACGCGGCAAGCAGCGAGTCGTTGCCGTCATCTGATACGCGGCGCGGCGATTACACGGAACTGATGGCCAATTCGCAGCCCCTGGTCGCCGGCGAAATTTTGGATGCTTACCCTCTCACCAGACACCGCTGCCTGTTGGACGTTGGCGGGGGGACGGCAGTTTCCTCGTCGAGGTATCAAAGCGCTCAGAGCAAATACAACTGATGTTGTTCGATCTGCCGCCTGTGGCCGAACGGGCGTCGAAGCGCTTCCAGGCTCTCGGACTCGGCAATCGCGCCAAGGCCATTGGCGGCGATTTTTTGAACGAATTGCTGCCCTCAGGTGCAGACGTCATCTCTCTGGTGCGCGTCATCCACGATCACGACGACGAGCCAGCCGCGTCCATCCTGAGAGCCGTGCACCGTGCGCTTCCCGCCGACGGTGTACTGCTGCTTGCCGAACCTATGATGGGAACACCGGGCGCCGAGCCGGTGGGCGACGCGTATTTCGGCTTCTATTTGCTAGCCATGGGCCGAGGACGACCGCGCACGCCCCAGCAGTTGCTGCAACTGTTGCGCGGTGCTGGTTTTGCCACTTCGCATTTGGTGGCTACGCGCCAGCCGTTGCAAGGACAGCTCATCGTGGCACGCAAACAATGATAATGTGTTCCAATTGATTGACATGAAAAATAGTCAGAGTATCGTTACACTATGAGCCCAGAACATGCCGCCGGTTCGCTGAGCACTCTCGCCGTCGTGCTGCAGAAACCAGAGGAGTTGGTAATCAGACGACTCGATCTGAGTGCCCCCGGGGAACGCGACCTCATCGTCGAAATGGAATGGTCCGGAATCAGCACCGGAACCGAGCGGTTATTGTGGAGTGGGCGCATGCCGACGTTTCCGGGTCTCGGTTATCCGCTCGTACCCGGTTACGAATCCGTAGGGCGGGTCGTGCACGTGGGCTCTCACGGCACTCGACACGTCGGCGAGCGCGTGTTCGTTCCCGGCGCACGCTGCTACGGCGACGTACGCGGGTTGTTCGGGGGCGCGGCTGCCAAAGTCGTGGTTCCGGAGTCTCGCGTCACGCCCATCGATGAACAGCTCGGGGAACAAGGCGTGCTGCTCGCGCTGGCGGCGACTGCCTACCACGCCATTGCCGCGGAGCGCTCGGCCTATCCGGATCTCATCGTGGGGCACGGCGTGCTCGGACGCTTGCTCGCGCGCCTGTCGGTGATCCTGGCGGATCATCCACCGGTCGTTTGGGAGCGCAATCCGAATCGCACCGCCGGCGGCGAAGGCTACGAAGTGGTTGACCCGCAAACCGACACGCGGCGCGACTATCGCGCCATTTACGATGTGAGCGGCGATGGCGCGCTGCTCGACACGCTGATCTCGAGGCTTGCTCCCGGCGGCGAAGTGGTGCTTGCGGGTTTCTATGGCGAGTCGTTGGCGTTCGCATTTCCCGCGGCCTTCATGCGCGAGGCGCGTTTACGCGTAGCCGCCGAGTGGCGGGATGCGGATCTGCAAGCCGTCAAGGCATTGGTTGAATCGGGCAAATTGAGCCTCGACGGTCTCATTACGCATCGGCAAGCGGCGAGCCAAGCACCGTCCGCTTATCGCACGGCTTTTACGGATCCGTCTTGTTTGAAAATGATCTTGGATTGGAGAGAACTCGCATGAGCACGAATCTCGCCGATTCGGCGTCGCTTCGTTCGCAACAGGCCAGGCTTCAGGCGCTGCGGGTGGAAGCGGCCATAGAGCCCGATGCACCGATAACGGCCAGCCCGACCAAGAGTACCCAAGTCATCGCGATCTACGGTAAGGGCGGCATCGGCAAGAGTTTTGCGCTTGCCAATCTCTCCTACATGATGGCGCAGCAAGGCAAGAAGGTGCTGCTGATTGGTTGCGATCCGAAGAGCGACACCACCTCGCTGCTGTTCGGCGGCCGTGCTTGCCCGACCATTCTCGAGACTTCCGCAAAGAAGAAGCTTGCCGGCGAACCGGTCGTGATCGGCGACGTGTGCTTCAAGCGCGACGGCGTTTTTGCAATGGAATTGGGCGGCCCTGAGGTCGGCCGGGGATGCGGTGGGCGCGGCATCATTCATGGTTTCGAATTATTGGAGAAGCTCGGCTTTCACGAATGGGGCTTCGACTACGTACTACTGGATTTCCTGGGCGATGTGGTATGCGGTGGATTCGGTTTACCGATCGCGCGCGACATGTGCCAGAAGGTCATCGTCGTAGGATCGAACGACCTGCAGTCGTTATACGTGGCCAACAATGTCTGCTCGGCCGTCGAGTATTTTCGCAAGCTGGGCGGCAACGTCGGCGTCGCAGGGTTGGTCATCAACAAGGACGATGGCAGCGGCGAAGCGCAGGCTTTTGCTGCAGCCGTGGGTATCCCGATCCTCGCGGCGATTCCGGCGAACGAGGAAATTCGGCGCATGAGCGCGAACTACGACATCGTTGGTCGTCCGGGAACGACGTGGGGCCCGCTGTTCGAGCAGTTGGCAGCGAACGTCGCCGAAGCACCGCCGCTGCGTCCGAAACCCCTTACTCAGGACGGCCTGCTGGGATTGTTCAAGAGCGAAGCGGTGGGTCGTAACGTGCGTCTGGAGCCCGCTTCGCATGAAGACATGTGCGGCCAGAGCCTGTCCGAGCGGCCGTCGCTCGAGATCGTTTACGACACGGTTTGATTTCATGAAGACGGTCAATGCAATCGATATGGGCGCAACACTGGGTGACGGACGTGGCTGTCACGCCGGATCCGAGCAACTGCATCGGGCGGCACGTACCGCAGGAAAGAGCGAGACGTTGGCGCGCTACGCGGCGGATTATCCGGCGGGCCCCCACGATCAGCCGCAAAGCATGTGCCCGGCGTTTGGCTCACTGCGCGTGGGTTTGCGCATGCGCCGAACCGCGACCGTCCTCTCCGGCTCCGCCTGTTGCGTCTATGGACTGACGTTCACGTCCCATTTTTACGGCGCACGCCGCAGCGTCGGATATGTTCCATTCAATTCGGAATCCTTGGTGACAGGGAAATTGTTCGAAGACATTCGCGATGCCGTCTTCAAGCTCGCAGATCCGGCGCTCTACGATGCCATCGTCATCATCAATCTGTGCGTGCCGACTGCCTCGGGCGTGCCGTTGCAGCTGTTACCCAAGGAAATAAACGGCGTGCGCATCATCGGCATCGATGTGCCGGGCTTCGGCGTGCCGACCCATGCCGAGGCGAAGGACGTGCTGGCCGGCGCGATGCTCAAGTATGCCCGCTCGGAAGCGCTGGAGGGCCCGGTGCAAGCACCTCGTGGAGGCCGCCTGGCCAAACCAACGGTGAGCCTGCTGGGAGAGATGTTTCCGGCCGATCCAGTGGGCATTGGCATGATGCTCGAACCCATGGGTCTGGCGGCTGGCCCTGTGGTGCCGACACGCGAGTGGCGAGAGCTGTACGCCGCACTGGATTGTGCGGTGGTCGCGGCCATTCACCCTTTTTACACGGCGAGCCTGCGCGAATTTACCGCGGCCGGTCGCGGCGCCATTGGCTCGGCGCCCGTGGGTTACGACGGCACGGCAGCGTGGCTTGCGGCCGTGGGAGAGGCCTGCGGCATCGCATCCGCGCAAGTTGGCGCCGCTCAAAATCGAATTCTGCCGGCGGTTCGAGCCGCATTGTCGAAGCTGCCGATTCGCGGACGCATTACCTTGTCGGGCTACGAGGGCTCCGAACTGCTCGTCGCGCGCTTGCTGATCGACAGCGGTGCCGAGGTTCCCTACGTCGGCACAGCATGTCCCAAGACCGTTTGGTCCGACGTGGATCGGCAATGGCTCGAGGCGAAAGGCGTGCGGGTCCAATACCGCGCCTCCCTGGAGAACGATCTCGCCGCCATGCATGAGTTTCGGCCTGACCTTGCCGTCGGCACGACGCCGGTGGTGCAAGCCGCGAAAGAGCTGGGGATTCCCGCGCTGTACTTTACGAATCTCATCTCGGCACGTCCGCTGATGGGTCCGGCAGGTGCAGGCTCGCTGGCGCAGGTGGTAAACGCGGCGCTCGGCAACCAACACAGATTCGATGCGATGAAGGAGTTCTTCGAGGGCGTTGGAAGCGGCCACAACGCCGGCGTTTGGCAGGACCTGCCGCAGGATCATCCGCAATTTCGTGAACGCTACAAGTCGCAACTGGCAAAAATTGCGGCCAAGCGCAAAGCCGAGGAAATGGTCTGATGCTGGTGATCGACCACGATCGCGCGGGCGGCTACTGGGGTTCGGTGTATGTATTCACCGCGATCAAAGGTCTTCAAGTCATCATCGATGGGCCGGTAGGCTGCGAAAATCTGCCGGTCACATCCGTACTGCATTACACAGACGCGCTGCCGCCCCATGAGTTGCCGATCGTCGTTACCGGATTGGGCGAGGATGAACTGGGGCAGCATGGTACCGAAGGCGCGATGAAACGCGCCCACAAGACGCTGAATCCCGATTTGCCGGCGGTCGTGGTCACCGGCTCGATTGCCGAAATGATCGGCGGCGGCGTCACGCCCGAGGGCACCAACATCCAGCGGTTTTTACCGCGGACCATCGATGAAGATCAATGGCAGAGCGCCAACCGCGCCATGTGTTGGCTGTGGACCGAGTACGGCAAGAAGAAAATACCCGAGCGACAACCGCGCAAGGATGGAGAGAAGCCGCGCGTCAACATCATTGGACCGATTTACGGGACTTTCAACACTCCGAGCGATCTTGCCGAAATGCGCCGCCTGATCGAGGGCATCGGCGCTGAGATCAACCTGATTTTTCCTTTGGGTAGTCACCTGGCGGATGTGTCGCGCTTGGTGGATGCCGACGTGAATGTCTGCATGTACCGGGAATTCGGGCGGCTGCTGTGCGAAACGTTGCAGCGCCCTTATCTTCAGGCACCCATCGGGCTGCACAGCACCACAAAATTTTTGCGCAAGCTGGGGGAACTGACGGGATTGGACCCGGAACCCTTCATCGAGCGCGAAAAGCACACGACGATCAAGCCTCTGTGGGATCTGTGGCGATCCGTCACGCAAGACTTTTTCGGCACCGCCAGCTTCGCGGTGGTGGCCAACGAAACTTATGCCCGTGGCCTCCGGCATTTCCTGGAAGTCGAAATGGGCTTGCCATGCACCTTTTCTTTTTCGCGCAAGGCAGGCGTCAAGCCGGACAACGAAGCAGTGCGCAGAGCCATCAAGGAAACTCCACCGCTCATCATGTTCGGCAGCTTCAACGAACGCATGTACATGGCGGAAAGCGGTGTGCGCGCCATGTACATCCCGGCTTCCTTTCCCGGCGCGATCATACGCCGGCACACGGGAACGCCGTTCATGGGTTACAGCGGCGCCACCTATATCGTCCAGGAAGTCTGCAATGCCCTGTTCGATGCCTTGTTCAACATACTTCCCCTCGGCAGCGAACTCGACAAGGTCGATGCCACCCCGTCGCGCTTGCATAGCGAGCTGCGCTGGACCGACGCAGCCAAGCTGGCATTCGACGAGTTGGTCGAGGCAGAGCCCGTGCTGGTACGCATCTCGGCGGCGAAGCGCTTGCGCGATGCGGCGGAGCGCGCCGCGCAGCATGCGGGCGAAAAGGAGGTCGGTGTGCACCGATTACGGCAGACGGAAAGCGCATGAATGCATGCGCGGCGAGCGAAGAATTATCCGGCATGTCCGGATATCAGTGGCAGCGCCTCGAAGCGCTGCTGAGATTGGAGAAACGGGCCGATATGAGGAGGTGAGTGGCATGGCTGATGAGAAGAGAGCATCGCTGTCGGGACTGACGGAGAGTGAAGCAAAAGAATTTCACGGGATCTTCGTGACTAGCTTCATAATTTTTACGGTGATCGCTATCGTGGCACACGTTTTAGTGTGGCAATGGCGTCCCTGGCTCTAACGAGGAGATTGGGAAATGTGGCGAATTTGGCTTCTTTTCGATCCACGCAGAGTGCTGATAGCACTCTTCACATTCCTGTTCGTGTTGGCACTTTTGATTCATTTCATTTTGCTCAGCACCGACAGGTTCAATTGGCTCGGCGGACACAATCCGTCGTCGGCAACCTCGCAGCATATGTCGTCGCTGCCCGATACGCCCAAGCCTTAGCGCTGATAGCTGACGGCGGTGGCCGGGACATCGTTCCGGCCGCTGCCGGATGCGAATTGAAGAGGAGAGCACTAGCATGTCGATGCTCAGCTTTGAAAGAAAATATCGGGTGCGAGGCGGTACCCTGGTCGGCGGCGATCTCTTCGATTTTTGGGTCGGGCCCTTCTATGTCGGGTTTTTCGGCGTAACCACCGCATTTTTCTCGCTTCTGGGTACCGCGCTCATCGTCTACGGAGCGGCCATCGGCCCGACGTGGAATATCTGGCAAATCAACATTGCACCACCGGATCTGAAATATGGACTCGGGTTGGCACCGCTGCGCGACGGCGGGCTATGGCAAATCATCACGTTTTGCGCAATCGGTGCGTTCGTGTCTTGGGCGCTGCGGGAAGTCGAGATTTGCAGGAAGTTGGGTATCGGCTACCACGTGCCTTTCGCGTTCGGCGTCGCCATTTTCGCCTACGTATCACTCGAGGTTTTCCGGCCCTTGTTGTTGGGAGCCTGGGGTAATGGGTTTCCCTACGGGATTTTCAGTCATTTGGATTGGGTCTCGAACACCGGCTATCAATATCTGCATTTTCACTACAACCCCGCGCACATGCTGGCGGTGAGCTTCTTCTTTGCCACCACGCTGGCGCTATCGTTGCACGGCGCGGTCATCCTGTCGGCGGCCAATCCCAAGACTGGTCCGGTGCAGACCGCTGAACACGAAAACACCTATTTTCGCGACACCATCGCTTACTCCATCGGATCCTTGGGTATTCACCGCCTGGGCTTGTTTCTGGCGATCAGTGCCGCATTCTGGAGCGCCGTCTGCATTTTGATCAGCGGCCCGTTCTGGACCCGAGGTTGGCCGGAGTGGTGGGGTTGGTGGTTGAACCTTTCAATTTGGAGTTAAGCGCTCGGCAGCGAGGGGACTATCATGGCTGAATACCAAAATATATTTACGCGAGTGCAAATCCGAGCCCCCGCATATCCCGGTGTCGTGCTGCCGCGGGGTGCGTGGGTGCGGCAAGGGCGGGGCGGCTTCAGCCACTTGCTGGGCCGGTTCGGGGATGCGCAAATTGGCCCGGTGTACCTTGGTACGACCGGACTTTTGTCTTTGTTATGCGGATTCATCGCATTCGAGATAATTGGCCTGAACATGTTTGCTTCCGTGCACTGGAATCCGGTGCAGTTCGTACGCCAGTTGCCGTGGCTCGCACTCGAACCGCCTGCGCCCGCCAACGGCCTGCACTTCCCCCGTCTGCAAGACGGCGGTTGGTGGCTCATGGCAGGCTTTTTTCTGACCTCTTCGGTGCTGTTGTGGTGGTTCCGCATGTACAAGCGCGCACGAGCGCTCAACATGGGTACCCACGTATCCTGGGCGTTCCTGTCGGCGATTTGGCTGATGTTGGTGCTCGGCATCATCCGACCGGTGCTCATGGGCAGCTTTGGGGAGGCGGTGCCGTTCGGCATATTCCCGCACCTGGATTGGACCGCCGCGTTCTCGATACGCTACGGCAATCTCTTTTACAATCCATTCCACTGTCTCTCGATTGCATTTCTTTATGGTTCGACGCTGCTGTTCGCCATGCACGGCGGCACCATATTGGCGGTGAGCCGACTTGGCGGCGATCGCGAATTGGAACAGATCGTCGACCGCGGTACCGCTGCGGAACGCGCCGCGTTATTCTGGCGATGGACCATGGGATTCAACGCCACCATGGAGTCGATCCATCGGTGGGCTTGGTGGTTCGCCGTGTTGTGCCCCCTGGTCGGCGGCATCGGCATATTGCTGACCGGCACCGTGGTCGATAATTGGTACCTTTGGGCCGTGAAGCACCACGTCGCGCCGATGTATCCGCACGTCTTTCCCCCCGTGATCGATCCTGCGAGCTTGCCTGGAGCGCTGAAATGAACCGTCTCAATCGCTCGATGTTATGCGTGGCGGGATTCAGTGCGCTGTGGCTTACGGGCTGCGAGCGTCCTTCCCCCGAAACCATACAGGGAGGCTATCGCGGGTTGGGCATGGAGCAACTCGTCAACAAGCGCATCGATGCGGTCAAGGCGGCGCGCAACGAGGTACCGGCGGCAATACCCGCGGCGCCCGCGGACGGCCCGCTTGCCAGCAGCGTCTATCAGAATATTCAGGTGCTCAAGGACTTGAATGTGGCGCAGTTCACACGCGTGATGGTCGCTATCACACAGTGGGTCGCGCCCCCGGATCAAAGCTGCAATTATTGCCATGGCGCCAACATGGCCAGCGACGAACGCTACACCAAAGTGGTGTCGCGGCGCATGCTGCAGATGGTGCGGCACATCAACAGTGATTGGAAGGATCATGTCGGAGCGACCGGCGTGACTTGCTACACCTGCCATCGCGGCAATGCGGTGCCGCAGAATGTCTGGTTCACCAATCCCGGTGAATCGAGCACAAGCGGCCTGATCGCGGGCAATGCGGGCAAGAACAAACCATCCGCGGCGGTGGGCCTGACCGGCCTGCCCTATGATCCTTTCACGATGTATTTGCTCGGCGATAAGAACATCCGTGTAGTGTCGACGACCGCTCTTCCCGACGGAGATCGCAGCTCGATCAAGCAAACGGATGCGACCTACGCACTCATGATTCACATGTCGGAATCGTTGGGCGTGAATTGCACGTACTGTCACAACACCCGCTCATTCGCTGCGTGGGACTCGAGCACGCCGAAGCGCACCACCGCCTGGTATGGCATTCGGCTGGCGCGGGACTTGAACAACGACTACTTGACGCCGTTGACGTCAAAGTTTCCCGAGCATCGTTTAGGGGTGCTGGGCGACGTCGCCAAGGTCAACTGCGCGACCTGCCATCAGGGCGTGTTCAAGCCCTTGTACGGTGTGAGCATGGCCAAGGATTATCCGGAACTGCAAGGCGAGATGAATAGGACCAAAACGGCGGCGGAAGCCCCGCCGCCTACCGCCGCGCTGGAGAGTCGCTAGCGGAAAGCGTATTAGTTCGGGGCGCGGTTCGCTCGGTGCGAAGCGCCCAGGCCCAAAGACGTTCGCTGGGCAAAGGCAACACCATGAACCAATGCTCCAGAACTGCGAGGCCCAGAAGACTGACCAGCAGGGCATACGAGACGCTGTGAAAGTTGCCATCGGCCGAAGCATATCTCTCAATCAGGGCCGCCAGGACAACGGTCGAGCCTGTGATGGACAGCGGGAATACAAAGTTAATCGCGCGCTTACGAAAGAAGCTCCTGAGATACTGCAGATGCGGCGGCAGAAAGCGCTCGCCAAGATTGGGCACCCCGAAGAACAGATTCAGTTTCGCACTGATCCGCATCGTCCAAAGGATCAGGAAAGTCCACAGCGCCAATTTATTCGGCATTTCCCAGGTCATCAGGACTATGACGCCGGTTGCGAAAGCGGTGGCCAGTTCGTTGTAGATGACCGCTTGCGAAGCATGAATGAAATGCCGCCAGCCTGAACACGGCGTTGCGCAGCCAGACTTGCGCGGCCCGGTGATATAGCCCATCAAGAAGCTCATTTCCAACCAGCCCCATACGAGAATTGCACAAGAAAACCCCGTATAGGCGCCTGACGAGCTCGGATCAGCCGCACTCAGCCGCAGTTCGTACAAAGCTGCAATGAGCACCAAGCTCGCTGCGCTCATGCTCCAGCGAAATGTTCGGACTGCACGGTTATCCAGAAACAGGATGGCGCCCGTGGTAAACCACCAGGCGAGCGCCGCATAAGACCAAGGAAGCCAAAATTCGCGCATTACCAAACGGGAACGGCGCGCACGTGCTCCGGCAACGCGTGATGCTTGACGGGCAGCACATAGAGGCGCGCGAAAGTCGCCGCTGCTGCGCAGCCTAGTCCAGCGCGCTTCAAAAGACCCAACAGACCGCCTTGGCTCTTGGCCGCATCGAGCGCTCGGCTGATAGACAGCAAGCGCTGCAAGCCGCGTCGAAACTTGGGATTGTCGATGTCGAGCGACAACGGAAACACTTGTTTCGCGATGTCGCTGGTGATTTGAAACACCGTGTAATCGTACTCGGTCGGATCCATTGCGAAGGCCTCATGCATCAAAGGCCGCGCGTGATCGCGAACGTACATGGTGGCGAAAACCGCCAGCAGGAAAAATCGAATCCAAAGCTTGTTGTGGCCGCGCAGCAAATGCGGATTGGCCCGCATGATCAGCGCGAAGGCCTCGCCGTGGCGAAACTCATCGTTGCACCAACGCTCGAACCAGCGAAAGATGGGGTGAAAGCGCCGCTCGGGATGGCGTTCCAGATGCCGATAGATCGTAATATAGCGCGCATAGCCAATCTTTTCGGACAAGTAAGTGGCGTAATAAATGAATTTGGGCCTGAAATGCGTGTACTTTTTGTCGCGCCTCAGAAACCCCAGATCGACACCGACGCCGAAATCCTTGAGCGCTTGATTGATGAATCCAGCATGACGTGCCTCATCACGCGCCATGAAACCCATGAGTTCACGCAGGTCTGGATTGCGCACTTGGCGCTTGATCTCGCTGTACAAGACGCAACCGGAGAATTCCGCGGTCACCGAGCTGATAAGAAAATCCAAGAATTCCTGATGCAATGCCGGCGGCAGCTGGCGAACCTCCGCGTCAAACTGCGCGTTGCGGTTGAAGTGATCGCCGTTGGCGTCGCGCTTGAACTCCGCCATCATGTGGTCCCATTCCGGGCGCACGGAACTGACATCCATGGACTCGAGCGCGGCATAATCGGTTTTATAAAACCGCGGATTCAGCAGTGTATTGGCTTCGGCCTTGCGCGTGGCCGCACCAGCGGAGTCGATTTCGGCAACGTCGTCGATCATGTTCTATCCTCGAGGTTCGTCGCCCGCGATCAGAATGTCCGCGAAGGCCCCCGCGTTGGTGGGCCCGAATACTTCCAAGTCTACATGCCGCCCGGTGGACGGGTCATCCAGCGACAATCGACCGTCGGCCCAACGGGTCAAACGAAACGGGGGTGCCGCGCCGATCCGGTCAGCTCGCCGTTCACGCACCAAGCCGCGCAAAACGCCGCGAACGAAGCCATTGGTCCCAGGGGGCAAGGTGTCGACCAGCCGATCTTGCGGCGATGAGTAGATCAGCACTGCACCGTCGCTACGATCCTCGAAGCGCAGGTCCCGGCGTTCGACGATGGCGGAGACGGCGGGTTGCGCCGGACCATAGCCCGTCAGGCGCGCGAACCCCACCAGCAACAAGGAGCCAACCACCAGCGATCCGGCACCCAGCAGCGCAGCGCGGGGCAGGCGGTTGCCGGGGGCGCTGTTTGGCATCGATGCGCTCATTACGCGGCCGCCGTCTGAGCGGGGAAGCTCGGACGTCCAATATTCACGGAGGGCGAAACAATTGCGGCATTCGACTCTGCAGCCAGAGCCGCGCCGAGCAGCCTGGCGGCGTGCGCTGCGTCGGATAGCGCTCTGAAGCTAGGCGCGGGGCGGGTAATCTGGCCGGGGCGCAGATGCGGCCATGTGATCAAGTAGCCGATCCGCTGCTCGCGCGCGATCCGCAGCGCGATGTCGCCCGTGCCGTCCGCAAAGTTTCGCAAGTCGGCTGATTCGATCTGCGTGAAGGGAATGTTCATCGTCAGCGGTACCGCGACCCCATGGCGCAGCAGCAAGCGTCGGGTGGTGATGCTGTACACCGTCGAACGAGCGTTCAGATACGCGAGCACTGATAGAACACCGATTGCGATGCCTCCGAGAGCCAGCAAGAACAGGCAGGAGGCGGCAACGGCCGTCGCGGTGTGATGATTATGAATGCCGACCGCAATACGCCACAGCGCCAATGCGCAGAAATAGATCGCCACCTTGCGCACGTGGTACGCGTGCACCGCCAACGACTCCCACCGCGGCGAGCCTTGCCATAGCAGCGTCTCGCCCGGCGGCAGCATTGCCGGCAGACCGCGAATCGGTTCGAATTCGAAATCGTCGTGGCTCATAGCAAAGGCTCCGCCCTGGCGGCGGTGGCGTAAAGATTGCCGCCGGCATAATAGGCCATGATCTGATCTTCTTCACGGCGTGTAATTTGATCCGGCGATGCGAGTGCCGGCACCGTGGCGAATTGCGAGGCGAGAATGGAGCGAACATTGACGCGGCGCGCCGAGCCGTCGATCTTGGCAAAATTGATGGGCAGAAGTACGCGGCGCGCTGCGCTGGTCTCCAGTTCCAGGTAACGGATCTGGGGTTCGGCGCGGTCGATCCATAGCTCGCGAACGGTCCCGGCCCATTCGTGGTCGGCTCCATATACACCCATGCCACGCGGGTCGGGATCCTTCCTCGATACGGTATATCCCGCAGCGACGCGCGTCGGCACGATCATTGGCTCGCCGTCGATGGTGTGGTCCGGGTAATTGGCGCGTTGCGCATAGGCCGCGGGCCCTACCGCGTCGAGCATCGGATTGCCAGTAGGCACCAGGGGTGCTCCCAAATGAGGCCCGTTGGGGAGCGCGCGAATCGGGCGCAAGTCGCTCTCTTCGCGCGGCGCCTGCACGGTGCTGCCGTCCGCGAGTCGAAATGTCTTCGGTTTTGGTATGGCGGGAAAACCCTGTACTTTCACACGGCCGGAGCGGTCCGATTCCAGGGGGTAACCCTCGCGCTTGTCTTCCCGGCGCAGATACACGATCAGGCCCGCAAAGAATATCCAAAACGCGTAAAGACATACTTGGGCAATGTCAATGTAGCCCGTGATGCTGCCGGTCTTCATGCTTTCACCTCCGTCAAAAAAGCTTGAGTTTGTCCGGTCCGCACCAGCGGACCGATCGTGATCAATGTCGCGAACAACAACAAGATCTCCATTTGGTACACGGCGGTGTAGCCTGTGGATACACCCGTCAAGGCAGGCCCCAATGACCCGCGAAGGGCCAAGCTCGTGACGAAATCGCGCACCACGCCGCCCGCGACGATGGCCAGTCCCGCACTTGCCGCCTGCACGGCGCCCCAGGCGCCCAGCGCCAGACCGCTCTCACCATTGCGCTCACGCGCCATCGCGCCAGCCAGCGTCCCCACCAGAAAAGATCCGCTGCCAAAGCCGATCAGCAGAGTGCCGAGCCTGAACAGTTGCGGTGAATCCATGGGGGCCGCGAACAAGACGGCCGCGAAGGCGAACAAGCCGAGCATGGCACCGTAGGCGGCGAGGCGATAGGGGTCGGCTCCGTGGCCCAAGAATCTGGCAGCGATGCAAAATGCCGCCAACATGCCGCCGGCCAGCATGGCAGTCAGTGATGTCGTTGTGCCCACCGGTAGGTGCAAGATTTGGCCGCCATAGGGCTCCAGCACGATGTCCTGCATGTTGAACGCCGCCGTCCCCAGGCCGACCGCCACTAAGAATCTGAGCGCCCTTTTATGCCGCGTAAATTCGCGCCAAGAGTCCATAAACTTGGCTCCAATGACGGCAGCCGCCGGTCGCCCGCTGTGCCGTGCTTCCTGTTTCCACAGTGCCAGGCCGTTCAATGCGACCGTCACCACGGCCGAGCCTTGCACTACTTGGATCAAGCGAATTTCGCTGAAATTAGCCAGCAACTTGCCGAATGCGAGTCCTGCGGCGACCATGCCGACCAACAGCATGGTGTACATCAAGGCAATGACATTCGGCCGCACCGACTCGGGCGCCAAGTCCGTGGCCAGAGCAAGACCCGCCGTCTGCGTCGTCTGCATACCGGCGCCCACCAAGAGAAAAGCGAAGGCGGAGGCTACCTGACCGATCCAAAGCGGCCCGTGCGTGTCCCCGGACAAAATCAGCAAGGCGAAGGGCATGATGGCCAGGCCCCCGAACTGCAGCAAGGTGCCCATCCAAATGTACGGCACCCGCCTCCAGCCCAACGCCGAGCGATGATTATCTGAACGAAAACCGATGAGCGCGCGGAACGGCGCGAATACTAGCGGTAAACCCGCCATCAGAGCTACCAGCCAGGCCGGCACCCCGAGCTCGACGATGAGCACCCTATTCAAGGTGCCGATCAGCAAAACCATGGCCATGCCCACAGAGACCTGGAAAAGCGACAGCCGCAGCAGCCGGCCGATGGGCAGCTCCGCACTGGCGGCCTCCGCAAACGGCATGAATTGCGTGCCGATCTTCATCCAGCGCCGCGCAAGCTTTTCGCCGATGCGGCTCATTGTCTGCGCAACTCGAATGCTTGGGACTTGTAGAAACCGCTGGTCACGAGTCGCGTCCGGCCGAGCGTCCACCCTCGAAAACGCGGCTCCGCGCGAAAGCATTCTCGGAGTCGCGATTCAGCGAGTGGTTCGATGGCTGGCGCACGATCCGCGCGCGGAAAGATGCGGCCGACCGCATGCATCAAGGTCAGCGCCGGCGTCCGAGGCGCGAAGGTGAAGATGATCGAACGAGAGGTGCGGCCCGCGAATCCGGCCAGCAATTCGAAGGCGTCCTCGCAGTTGTAGTGGATCAGCGAGTCCATCGCCACGATGTGATCGAATTCGCCGAGAGCCGCATCGCTCATGTCACCGAGCTTGAAATCGATGCGGCCGGCGTCGAGCTGCGAGGGCAGCCTTTCTTTGGCCAATGCGACGAGCGATGCCGAGAGGTCGATGGCGACGACCTCGGCGCCGCGTCCGGCTGCCGCGACGCTCAAGGCGCCGGTGCCGCAGCCCGCATCGAGCACCCTGAGGCCAGAAAGATCGTCCGGCAAGTAACCGAGAATGACCGCGCGCATCGAGTCGCGGCCGGCTCGCACGGTTGCCCGTATCCTGCTGACGGGCTCAGTCGAGGTTAGCCTGGCCCACGCGTCTGCCGCAGTTCTGTCGAAATAGGTCTGCAACTGCCCGCGTCGCTGAACATAGCCAAAATAGCTCATTAGTCATACCCCAGGAGATCGAATATGTCCCGATCCATCATCGACTCGGCGATCAAAGGATCGGTACCATCCCAGAGCGCCTGCGCCAGGCGCATGTACTCAGCCTGCACCGCCTCGAGTTCGGGCGAGCTTTCCATTTCAAACAGCGTCGCTTTCTTCAGCCGGCTGCGTCGGATTACGTCGAGGTCCGGGAATCGCGCCATCGTCTTCAAGCCCACTCGCTGATTGAACTTGTCGATTTGATCAGTTCCGGCGCTACGATTGGCGATGACTCCGCCGAGGCGTACCGCGTAATTTTTCGACTTCGCTTGTATTGCCGCGACGATTCGATTCATGGCGAATATCGAGTCGAAGTCATTCGCAGTGACGATCAAAGCCCGGTCGGCGTGCTGCAACGGAGCCGCGAATCCCCCGCACACCACATCGCCAAGCACATCGAAGATCACCACATCGGTGTCCTCGAGCAGATGATGTTCCTTGAGCAGCTTGACCGTCTGGCCGACGACGTAGCCGCCGCATCCGGTGCCTGCCGGCGGTCCGCCGGCCTCCACGCACATGACGCCGTTGTATCCCGGGTAGACGAAATCCTCGACGCGCAGCTCTTCGGAATGAAAGTTGACCGACTGCAGAATGTCGATGACCGTGGGTACCAAGCGCTTCGTGAGCGTAAAAGTAGAGTCGTGTTTCGGATCGCAGCCAATTTGCAGCACGCGCTTGCCGAGCTTCGAGAACGCCACCGAAAGATTGGAGGATGTCGTGCTCTTGCCGATTCCCCCCTTTCCGTAGACTGCGAATACCTTGGCGTTGCCGATCTTCAAGCCCGGATCCAGCGGTACTTGAACGCTGCCTTCGCCGTCCGGCGGAGGGCTTGGGCGATGTTTCAAGGCCGATACCGGAACAGTAGCTGTGATCATGCCGCGACACCTTCGTAGATCCCCTCGAGGCGATCTTCCAACTCCTCGCCCGCGGCGCGCAGGGCCGCCAACATCTTCGCGTCCGGCTGCCAGAATTTTCGGTCCGAGGCTTCCAAAAGCCGATTGGCGACCTTTGCCGAGGCTGTCGGATTGAGTTTCGCGAGCCGCTCGCGCATTTGTGCATCCAAGATATAAGTCTGCGTGATTTGCTGATAAACCCAGGGCTGCACTTCGCCCGTCGTCGCCGACCAACCCATGGTGTTGGTCACGTGTACCTCGATCTGGCGCACGCCCTCGTAGCCATGTTCGAGCATGCCCTCGTACCATTTGGGATTGAGGGTACGCGTGCGGGTTTCGAGCGCCACCTGCTCGGACAGGGTACGCACCACCGGGCTGCCGCCGGTTTGGTCGGAAATGTACACGGGCGTGGCAGCGCCGCCTTTGGCCCTGCGTACCGCACTATTGATTCCGCCGAGCGTGTCGAAATAGGTGTCGACGGTGGTAACGCCCAGTTCGACCGAGTCCAAGTTCTGATAAGTAAGCTGGACGTCAGCCAATACGCTTGCAAGCAACTTGGTATTTTGAACCGGCCGGCCGCCGCGGCCGTACGCGAAGCCCTTGCGCCGCGTGAAGGTCTCGGCCAATTCGTCTTGCTCGTCCCACCGGCCGTTCTCGATGAGGTGATTGACGTTGGCGCCGTAAGTGCTTTCCGCATTGCCGTAAACGCGCAGCGCTGCCGTCTCCAGATCGCAACCATGTTTTTCCATGTAGCTGAGGGCGTGTTTGCGGACGAAGTTCTGTTCGGGCGACTCCGGGGCTGACGCCGCGAGAAACGCAGCCTCCGCCAGCAGCTTGATCTGCAGCGGCAGGAGATCGCGGAAAATTCCCGACAGCGTCACCATCACGTCGATGCGCGGCCGTCCCAACTCCGCAAGCGGAATCAATGTTGCGCCCGCGATCCGCCCGTATGAGTCGAAGCGCGGCTGGCATCCCAACAATGCCAGCGCTTGACCGATCGGCGCACCCTCGGATTTCAGATTGTCGCTGCCCCAAAGCACCAGGGCGATCGATTCGGGCAAGGAATTGCCTTCCTGCATGTGACGCTCGACGATGCGCGCGGCCTGGCGCGCACCATCGAGAACGGCGAATGCGCTCGGCAGGCGAAACGGATCGAAGCCGTGGAGATTCCGGCCGGTAGGCAACACGGCCGGCGTGCGCACCACATCGCCCCCCGGTGCCGGACGCAGAAATCCGCCGTCCAGCGCATGAACGAGAGCATCGATCTCGTGATTGCCGCACAACATGCGGTCGGTCTGCTGCAGCAACTGCAATGCCGCGAGGCAAGCGTCTGGGTCAGCCGCAGCACACAGCGCGAGCGCCGCCCGCGGCGATTCGCCGGCCACCAAGGCTTGCAGGGCCGGGCGGGCAGGGAGAACGCCGCCGTTCGATTCCGCGATCGCGGCGAGAAACTCAACGCGCTCTGCGTTCGACGGAGCCTTGCCGACGACATGCAAGCCGTGAGGTATCAAGGTGTATTCCAATTCCAGCAGCTGCGCACTCAGCGCGGCGATGCGCGTCTCGGCTTGGGCAAGCCATGGGGTAGCAGTGGTCAGATCCAACGCCGCAGCCTGAGTTTGAATGAGTTCCGCCAGGGTTTCGCGATTCTTTATCTCGGCGGCCGATGTGTTGCGCCACGTCTGCAACGAAGATTTCAGATCGATGAGCCCACGATACAATCCCGCATTCGCGACAGGCGGCGTCAGGTAGCTAATAAGCGTCGCGCCGCTGCGGCGCTTGGCGATGGCGCCCTCGGACGGATTGTTCGAAGCGTACAAATACAAGTTCGGCGTGTCTGCGATCAGTCTATCGGGCCAACACGCGGCCGACATGCCAGCCTGCTTGCCGGGCATGAACTCCAAAGCACCGTGCGTTCCGAAATGCAGCAGCGCGTGCGCGCCGAAATCCTCGCGCAGGAATCGATAAAACGCAGAGAACGCGTGCGTGGGCGCGAAGCCTTTCTCGAACAGCAGCCGCATGGGATCTCCCTCGAAGCCGAATGCCGGCTGAACACCCACGAAGACATTGCCGAATCGTTCTCCCAATATCTGAATGCAAGAGCCGTCGCTTTGCTGCTTGCCGGGCGCGGGGCCCCATTGCAGCTCGATTTCCTTCAAATAGAGCTCGCGCTTGACGTGATCATTGACCGGAACGCGGCGATGAACATTGGCCAATGCGCCGTACTTGGCCGCGTTGCCGTTGATGACCTGGTCGCGCAGCGCCTCCACGCTGACCGGCATTTCGACCTTGTAGCCGGAATTCTTGAGCGCCCGCAACGTGCCGAAGAGCGATTCGAATACCGATAGATACGCCGCGGTGCCGGTGTTTCCGGCGTTGGGTGGAAAGTTGAAAATCACCACTCCAACCTTGCGTTCCGCACGCGGCGTCAAACGCATGGCGATCAGTTTGGCCACGCGAGCCGCAAGCATCCCGGCGCGTTCCGGATGTACGACCATGTCCTTGGCGGAGGCTACTGTCTGCGATCGGCCGCCGAATACCATGGGGCTGGTCGCGCCGTCGAGTTCGGGAATGGCCACCATGATGGTTGACTCGACCGGCAGTAATCCGCGTTCCGAGGATTGCCATTCCTCCAAGGTCTGAAATTCCAACGGATGCGCTGCCACATAAGGAACGTCGAGCGCTGCCAAGGTGTCTTCGGCCGCTTTCGAGTCGTTGTAGGCGGGTCCGCCCACCAAGGAAAATCCGGTCAGCGACACGAGGGCATCGATCTGCACCACCCCGTTCTTGACAAAAAATTTCTCGATGGCGGGCCTGGCATCGAGGCCGGCGGCAAATGCCGGGATAACCCGAAGCCCGCGCTTTTCGAGAGCCGCGATGACGCCATCGTAGTGACCGTGATTTCCCGCGAGCAGATATGAGCGCAATAGCAACAATCCCACAGTGCCATCCTTGCCGCGCGGCTCGAGCTGCGCTTCCGACTCGCTGAATCGGCATGGCATGCGCGGATGATAGACGCCGGTTTCCGGGTATTCGGCCGGCGGCGCGGCGCGCAATGGCGACTTGGTGCCTGCTTGCCGCAAGGCATAGCGCGACACGAGGAAGCGCACCATGTTCAGGATGTTCTCTTCCGATCCTGCCAGCCAATACTGCAGCGTCAGAAAATACGCGCGTACATCTTGCGCCGTCCCCGGAATGAAGCGCAGAAATTGCGGAATTCGCCGCAGCATCTTCATTTGCGCCGCGCCGCCGTTGCGAGCTGGAGTCTTTCCACCCCGCAGCCGCTTCAGCAGAGCCAGCGGCCCGCTTTGGCTGCCGTCCATGCTGAAGCCGCCAAGCCGCGTCAGCTTCACCATCTCGCTGGCGCACATCGCACAGACCATGGCGTCGCAGTGTTCGCGGCGATCGCGCAATGCCTGCAGCACGGGTTGAAAATGGTCCTCCATGAACAACATCGTCACGACGATGATGTCGCCGGCGGCGATATCGGCACAGCAGCGCTGCAGGGACTTGGGATCGCTGCCCCAGTTCTCGGCGGCGTGAATGGCCACGGACAGTCCTGCATCCTCGTTCGCCAAGCGCGCTGCGGCGCGTTCGGTTGCGCTGGAAAGATGGCTGTCCATCGTGACAATGACAAACCGCGTCCGCCGGCGATCAGCGGCTGAAATGGGCTTTGGCATCATATAGGGTCTCCACGGTGATCAGTTCGACTGACCGCTCGGCCGCGAACTTCTCGGTATTGCGGCGCGCCTTGCCCCGCACGAAAAATGGAATCTTCGCCAGCTCCTGTTCGGCGTCGGGTGCCCAGGCCGCATCGTTGGACACGGCGGCGGCGGCGGCGGCCGTGGCCGGGCCGGGGACGGCGCGCAGCGGCGCAGTGTGATCGAGATGCGATGCCGGTGCGGCATCGTGGAACTCGAAGTCGCCACGAAACATGGTCAGCAAATGCTCTTCCAGCCCCATCATCAATGGGTGCACCCAGGTGTCGAAAATGACGTTCGCGCCTTCGAAGCCCATTTGTGGGGAGTAACGCGCGGGGAAATCCTGAACGTGCACGGGCGCGGAAATGACAGCGCACGGGATGTTCAGGCGCTTTGCTATGTGGCGTTCCATTTGGGTGCCCAGCACCAATTCCGGCTGCAATTCGGCAACTTTGGCTTCCACTTCGAGATAGTCGTCGGTGATCAACGCCTCCACGCCGTACAGCTTGGCTGCGTCGCGGACTTCGCGAGCGAATTCGCGGCTGTAGGTACCGATACCGACGACATTAAATCCCAGCTCCTCGGCTGCTATCCGCGCCGCTGCAACCGCGTGCGTGGCATCGCCGAAAATAAAAACGCGTTTGCCGGTCAGGTAGGTCGAGTCGACCGAACGCGAGTACCACTCCGAATGCGACGGAGCGGCGTGCAGCGCGGCCTCGGGATCGCAGCCGGCGAGGGCCGCGACTTCCGCAATGAACTCGCGCGTTGCGCGCAGGCCGAGGGGGATGGATTTGACGCAAGGCTGATCAAAGGTGCGCTTCAACCATTGCGCGGCCAGATGGCCCGTCTCGGGGTACAGGACGACATTGAAATCCGCTTCGCCGAGCCGGCTCAGGTCTGCAGGCGACGCGCCGAGCGGCGCAACGACATTGACCTGCACGCCTAGCTGCTCGAGTAGTTGAGTCACCGCGCGCAGATCATCGCGATGCCTAAAACCCAGCGCCGTGGGGCCCAAAATGTTGCAGCTCGGCTTGTGGTGCGGAGCAGGGACGGCCCGCCTGAAGCCCGGCGGTGGGGCGTGAGGCGAGGCTAGCGCGCGCACCAGTTGATAGAAAGTTTCCGCGGCACCCCAGTTTTCCTTTTTTTGATAGGAAGGCAGCTCCAGCGGCACCACGGGAATGGGCAGTTGCAACGCTCGGGCAAGCCCGCCGGGATCGTCCTGAATCAGTTCGGCGGTGCAGGAGGCCCCCACCAACATGGCTTTGGGTTGGAATCGATCGTAGGCGTCACGCACGGCATCCTGAAAAAGGCTGGCCGTGTCTCCACCGAGGTCGCGCGCCTGGAAGGTTGTGTAAGTGACCGGCGGCCGCCGGGGCAGCCGCTCGATCATCGTAAACAACAGATCCGCGTAAGTGTCCCCTTGCGGCGAGTGCAGCACGTAGTGAACGTCGCGCATGGCGGTGGCGATGCGCATGGCCCCTACATGCGGCGGTCCTTCGTAAGTCCAGACGGTCAATTGCATCGTTAAGCCACCAACCTGGTGCGCCGAACCAGCGGTCTAGTGAATAGTTCGGCGAGATCGGCGGCTTGATCAAACCCTTGGATCGGAGTAAAGACCAATTCGATCGACCACTTGGTAGTGAGGCCCCTTGCCTCCAACGGATTGGCAAGTCCCAAACCGCAGACCACTAGATCCGGCTTGGCCGCATAGCATCGCTGCAGCTGGTTATCGACGTGCTGGCCCTCGACGATCGAAGTGCCGCCCGGCAGCCACTCGAGTTCATCGGCCAAATGTGCGCGATGCACGAAGGGCGTTCCCACTTCGAGCAATTCCATGCACATCTCGGTCGCCAAGAAGCGGGCGAGGGGTATCTCCAGTTGCGAATCGGGAAAAAAGAACACCCGCTTGCCGGCAAGTTGATCGCGATATCGCGCTAGCGACCGCTGCGCGCGTTCATAGGCCGGTTGAGTCGCTCGTCTAAATGCCGACTGCCCGATGCCCCACTCGGCAGCCGCAGCTTGCAACCATCGCAAGGTTCCCTCCGCCCCAAGTGGAAATGGAGCGCCAATACGCCTCGCCCCGCGCTCCTCCAGCGCTCGCGCCGTGTCGGCCAAGAAAGGTTGGGCAAGCAGGTAGCGGGTGTTATCCCCCACCTGCGCCAGGTGCGTGGATCGGCGCGGCGGAAAGAATGCAACCTCCGTGATACCCATGTCAGCGAGCACTCTGTGCATCTGGTCTTCGACCACATCAGCCAATGACCCGACAATCAATAAGTTGGGCGGCGCTGCCTTAGGTTGCGGCGGCAAGCTGGGGACGAGCGAGGCAAGACACGCATCTTCGCCTTGAGTAAAGGTCGTCTCGATGCCGCTGCCCGAGTAGTTCAATACGCGCACTCGCGGCGAGAAACGCGCCGACTGGCGCAGCGCCGCGCGCGACAGGTCGAGTTTGATGACTTCCGAGGGGCACGAGCCCACCAGAAACAGTAGTTTGATGTCCGGGCGGCGTGCCAACAGGTGATCGACCACCCTGTCGAGCTCGTCATTCGCATCGGCCAAGCCCGCTAGATCCCGCTCCTCGATGATGGCCGTCGCAAAGCGCGGCTCGGCGAAAATCATGACGCCGGCCGCCGACTGGATGAGATGGGCGCAGGTACGCGAGCCGACGACCAAGAAAAACGCGTCCTGGATCTTGCGATGGAGCCAGATGATGCCGGTCAGGCCGCAAAAAACCTCGCGCTGGCCCCGCTCGGTAGCGATGCCGACGGTCACGTAGCCGCCCGCATTAGACCTGCCCCGCGATCTCTGACTTCGTCACCTTCCAACCGTGCTGCACGAAGTTTTACGATGAACTGCGTTGCGTTAATCAGATAGGCGGAATAGGCTAGCAATGCAATGTACATCTGGTAGCGCGCGTGCAACGTTCCGAACAACAAAGCGGCGATATACGCTGTGTGTAGGATGAGAACGAACATGCTGACGAAGTCTTCCCAAAAGAAGGCGGACGCGAACAAGTAGCGGCCAAAGACTTCTCGCTCCCAGATGCAGCCCGTGATCATGATTGCGTACAGAACGAGGGTCTTTGTGACTACAGAAATCGTTGCTGCGGCTAAGCCGTCTCCGGTGATCAAGAACCGGAGCACTAGAACGGCGCTAATAACAAATACGAGAAATTGGATGGGCGCTAGGATTCCCTGCACCAGGGTCCAGGGTGTTTCGTCACGCCTCCTTCTCTGTTCTTTTGTGTAAAGCGGCATTGTCAGCAAATTAGTCCCGGTATGCGCGTATGTCAACAATACTACACGTAAAGCAAACTTGACAACTGGGACAGATGTTGCGATGGTTGGGACAAGGCGAAAATTGCAGCGGTCCGGCATCTAGGCATCGCATAGCAGACCTCCAAGTATTCAAGGGGGCCGTCTTAAACGTCGGGTATGCAGCTCAGCGTTCTAGTGAGGGGTGGCGAATGGGAATGAGTAAATCGTTTGGCGAAGGTCCGGTCGATGCCTCTCGGTGGGATAGTCCGGGA
>Ga0182030_10000412_pt1 | contig 78237 bp, 75 predicted proteins | sample 812S3MmetaG_FD_121299 | JGI IMG/M metagenome (GOLD analysis project Ga0182030, IMG submission 121299) | Permafrost microbial communities from Stordalen Mire, Sweden - 812S3M metaG (Illumina Assembly) | ecosystem: Environmental > Terrestrial > Soil > Wetlands > Permafrost | place: Sweden... | reverse complement strand
TCGTCGCGGTCGGGTCCGCCGCCGACCCTCTGGTCGACGCCATCTCGTCGCGGATCGAGGATGTCGTCGTCGGCCCGGGGACCGATCCGGCGTCCATGATGGGGCCGCTCGTGACGGCCGAGCACCGTGATCGGGTCACGTCCTACGTGCACGGCGCCGCCGGGGAGGGTGCACGCGTCGTCGTCGACGGGTCCTCGCAGACATGGAGCCAGGGCTTCTTCACCGGCTGCTCTCTGATCGACGAGGTCAAGCCGGGCATGCGGCTCTACGACGACGAGATCTTCGGCCCCGTCCTGGGCATCGTGCGCGTGTCCACGTTCGACGACGCCGTGGCGCTGGTGAACGCCAATCCGTACGGCAACGGCGTCGCGCTCTTCACCCGTGACGGCGGCACGGCCCGGCGGTTCGAACGAGAGGTCACCGTCGGCATGGTGGGCATCAACGTGCCGATCCCGGTGCCGGTGGCCTTCTATTCCTTCGGGGGCTGGAAGGCGTCCCTGTTCGGCGACTCGCCGATCTACGGGCCCGAGGGCGTCCGGTTCTACACCCGGCCGAAGGTGGTCACCTCGCGCTGGCCGGAGCCGACCGAGAGCGCGATCGACCTCGGCTTTCCGTCGACCCGCTAGCCGGACCCCCTCAGGACGTGACGACCGGGAGTTTCTCCCAGCCCCTGACGGTCGACGTCCGCGCCTGCACGGCGTTCTCGTAGTCGACCTGCCAATCGGGGAACCGGTTCAGGACCTCGTCGAGAGCCACACGACCCTCGAGCCGGGCCAGCGCGGCCCCGAGGCACAGGTGGATGCCGAAGCCGAAGCTCAGATGCCGGCCGATGTCGCGATGGATGTCGAACCGGTCGGCATCGGTGAACCGCCGCTCGTCGCGGTTGCCCGAGCCGTTCAGGAGGACCATGACGCTGCCCTCTGCGATCGTCTGGCCGTAGTGCTCCGTGTCATGGGCGACGTAGCGAGCCTGCACGGGCGACGGTGCCTCGTAGCGCAGCGTCTCCTCAATGGCATTGGGGATGAGCGATCGATCCGCCACGATCTGGCGGCGCTGGTCCGGGTGCTCGCCGAGGACCTTGCCGGTCCATCCGATGAGCCGCGTGGTCGTCTCGTTCCCCGCCCCGGCGAGCAGAATTACGAAATTGAGCAGCTCATCACGGGCGAGCTTTCGCCGCGTGCCCGTCTCGTCCTCGAACTCGGCGTTCAGGAGCTGCGTCATGAGGTCGTCCGAAGGGTGCGTGGCCCGCCAGTCGATGTACTCGGCGAACAGCTGCCCCTGCGCCGCCATCTCCTGGGCCACGCGGCTCTGCGCGTCCTCCTCGAGCCGGAGGCCCTCGTCGAGCTGGTCCCGGATCGACTCCTGATCTTCCTCGGGGATCCCGAGCAGATAGCCGATCGTCCGCATGGGCATCTGCGCCCCGAGGTCCGCGATGAAGTCGAAGTGCCCGGAGCCCACCAGCGGATCGAGCGAGCTGCGGCAGAACTCCCGGACCTTCGGCTCGAGCTCGGCCACCTTCCTCGGGGTGAACACCCGGGACATGAGCGAGCGGTGGATGTGGTGGATGGGAGGGTCCTCGAACAGGATGACGCCCGAAGGGATCTCCATGTCGGCCCGGATCAGCTCGAGGATGGAGCCACGTCCCGAGCGGAAGGTGTCCCAGTCGAGCAGGCACCGGTCCACGTCCTCGTACCTGCTCAGAGCGAAGAAGTCGTACTTCTCGTTGTAGTAGAGCGGCGCCTCGTCGCGCAGGCGCTTCCACACGGGGTAGGGATCGGCGTCGATCTCGAAGTCGTAGGGGTCGTAGTAGACCTCGTTGTCGCTGACCAGCGTCAACTTCGGCACCTTTCTCTCACTTCGACCCCAGGTCACGCCCTCGGCAGGGACTCGTTGACGTCGAAGTCACCAGTACGGTAACTTTAGCCCTGACGAGTTCCAACATTGACGTCACAGTCAATTTAGTGAGGTGGAGTACCCCATGGCCCGAACCTGCGACTTCCCCGTCTTCGACGCCGACAACCATCTGTACGAGACTCGCGACAGCTTCACCCGGTACCTGCCGGAGAAGTACAAGGGCGCCATTCAGTACGTCGAGATCGACGGGCGGACCAAGATCATGGTCCGCGGGACCGTCAGCGACTACATCCCGAACCCCACGTTCGACGTGGTGGCCCGGCCGGGGGCGCAAGAGGAGTACTTTCGCAAGGGAAACCCCGAAGGGAAGTCCTATCGCGAGATCGTCGGCGAGCCCATGCGCTCCATCCCGGCCTTCAAGGAGCCGGGGCCCCGGCTCGAGCTGATGGACGAGCTCGGCGTCGACCGGACCCTCATGTTCCCGACGCTGGCGAGCCTCCTCGAGGAGCGGATGCGGGACGACCCCGAGCTCATCCACGCCGCGATCCACTCCCTGAATCAGTGGCTGCACGAGGTGTGGACCTTCAACTACCACGACAGGATCTTCACCACGCCGGTCATCACCCTCCCGATCGTCGAGAAGGCGATCGAGGAGCTGGAGTGGGTGCTCGAGCGCGGGGCCAAGACGGTGCTCATCAGGCCCGCACCGGTGCCGGGCTACGGCGGCTCGCGTTCGTTCGCCTACCCGGAGTTCGACCCCTTCTGGCAGCGGGTCGTCGACGCCGACATCCTGGTGACGATGCACGCATCGGACAGCGGCTACTCACGGTGGCTGGCCGAATGGCAGGGTCCCTCGGAGTTCCTGCCGTTCCGTCTCGACTCGTTCCGCATGATGGCGCAGGGCAAGCGCCCGGCCGAGGACGCTGCGGCCGCCCTGACGTGCCACGGGTTGCTGACCCGCTTCCCCCAGCTGCGGATCGCCTTCGTCGAGAACGGCGCCGACTGGGTCCTACCTCTCTTCGAGCACCTCGAGGACACGTACCGCAAGATGCCGCAGGCGTTCGGCGAGGACCCGGTGGACGCCTTCAAGCGCAACATCTTCATCAGCCCGTTCCACGAGGACAACCTCGAGGCGATCGCCGGCGCGCTCGGCACGGACCACATCCTCTTCGGATCGGACTACCCGCACCCGGAGGGACTGGCGGAGCCCTGCAGCTACATCGACCACCTGCCCAAGAGCTTCTCCCAGGAAGACGTGGAGAAGATCATGGGTGGCAACCTCGCTCGCATCATGCGTGTCGGGGTCACCGTCTAGAGCCGTTCGGAGCTCGCCCTCTGTTCTTGCGGGGTCCTGGCCCGCTGATCGGAGAGACCCAGCGCATTGATGAAGAGCCGCGCCACCTGGTCCACGGCCGTATCCATGCTGCAGTCGACCGCGCCCTGCACGAGCCACATCTCGGGGAACCTGCCTGTCATCGCGCCGAGTGCGGCGGCCGCGATCGTGGGGTCGAGGCCGGGGTCGGCGAGCCCGTGCTCCTGGAGGCGACGGATGGAGTCGGCGACCTGCCGTGAGTAGCGCCCCTGGCGCTCCAGGCGCGACGCGCTGACCTGCTTGTCGTACCGGGACATCTGCTCAATGACCCCGATGATCCGCGCCTCGCGCTGGTAATTCTCGAGGTGCCGCCGCAGGGCTTCACGGATGCGCTCCGGCGGCGTGGCCCGGGACTCGGGGTCGAGGATCACCCCGCTCATGGGTTCGCCGAGCGTCTCCTCGACGGAGGCGGCCACCTCCCGGAAGATCTCTTCCTTGGATTCGAAGTAGTGGTAGAAGGAGCCGTGCGAGAGGCCGGCCCTCTCGGCGATGTCCGAGATGCGGGCCTCGAGGAACCCCTTCTCCTCGAAGATCTCCTTCGCCGCCTCGAGCAGTCGGACCCTGGTCCGTGTCCCCTTCAGCGAGCGAGGACCGTTCGGCTTCTCACTGTCGTCCGGGGCTGATGTCGGCAACCGATCTCCTTCTCATGGTGCCTCTCTGTTGCGGAGAGGGTAACGCACCCTTCCCTGCGGACGGCATCCTCAAGTAGGTGAGTACTTACTTGTAAACCGGGGAACGCGATTGGTACGATGGGCGCCGTTCGGGCCGCCCGACGCGAGGGGAGCGCTGCCGAGAGGCGGGCTCGCCCGTGCGCACGCAGGTAACGTCCTGATTCCGAACTACGCACCCGGAGGCCACGTGCACCAGCTTCTCGCCAGCCTTTCGCCCTCGTCAGCGAACACGGCCCTGCTCCTGACCCGCATCGTCCTCGGGGCGGTCTTCCTCGCGCACGGGATCAACCACATCTTCGGAGGGGGGAAGATCGCCGGTACCGCCCGCTGGTTCGAGGGCCTGGGAATGAAGCCGGGCATCGTGCACGCCTGGTTCGCCAGCGTCACCGAGATCGGCGCCGGCGCGCTGCTCGTGCTCGGGCTGGCGACGCCGCTCGCCGGAGCGGGAGTGGTCGGTGTGATGCTGGTCGCCTGGATCACCAATCACCTCAAGAACGGATTCTTCATCTTCCGTCCCGGCGAGGGGTGGGAGTACGTGATGGTCCTCACGATGCTGGGTGTCACGGTGGGCACTCTCGGGCCCGGCCAGTGGAGCATCGACGGGCACGTGCACACGCTGACCCGGTTGTGGGGTTGGCCCGGATTCGCCATCTCGCTCGGCGGTGGCGCGCTGGGGGCGGCACTGCTGCTGGTGACCTGCTGGAGGCCTGCCCCCGCGGCGGCGTCGGGTCAGTAGCGGCGCGACCCGTCAGGTGGCGAACCGGGCGATCACGTCCTCGCCGAATTCGGTGAGGGTCTCGGGAGCCGCAAAGTCGCAGAACCACGCGTACACCCGCGCCACACCGCGCTCGGTGAGCGCTCCGAAGTAGTCCACCAACTCGGGTGCCGTTCCGACGACCGGCGACGCTCCGAAGCGCCGGCGCGCGGTCTGTTCGACCTCGTCACGAAGGCGCTCGGACGGCACGAACGCGACCTGGACCTGCACCGAGCATCTGGCGTCTCCTGACAGCGGGCGCATCTCGTCGAGCTTGTCGATGATCCCGATGTGCACGTTCCACCAGTCGGCATGGGCCGCGACCAGCTCCATGGTCCTGCGGCCGGCGCCACCGATCACGATCGGGATTCCGCCCAGCGGCGCCGGCTGTTGCTGAGCCCCGTGCAGCCGGAAGTACTCTCCCTCGTAGTCGAGAGTCTCGCCGCGCCACAGCGCCTTCATGATCTCGATGGTCTCCTTCAACCGGCCCAGTCGCGCCGCCGAATCGGGCGACCCGATGTCGAAGTCGCTCAGCTCGTTGACGACCGAGCCCCACCCGAGCCCGAGCTCGAACCTTCCGCCGGACGCGTGATCCAGCGTGACCGCCTCCCGCGCCAGCATGGCGGGATGCCGGAAGGAGTCGCAGAGGACGAGGGAACCCACGTGCAGCCGGTCGGTGCGAGCCGCGAGCCACGCGTTCGTGATCATCGCCTCGAACATGGGCGTGCCCTCGGCGCCCGGCGGGGCCATGTGGTCCATGCCCGCGATGCCCGCGAACCCCGCCGCTTCGGCGGCGCGGGCGCGCTGCGCCATCTGGTCCATCGTCATGCGCATCTGGGGCAGGTAGAGCCAGAACTCGAGGGCTGTGGTCATCGATCGATGAAGCTACTCGGCCCGGTTCGGTGGAGGCGAAGGGCCGACGGCCCGGTCGGGCCCTCGCTAGAGTCCGAGGCCCAGTCCCGCCGCTGTCGCCACCCGACCGCAGCCGGACAAGGAGGGCGCAGATGAAGGCAGTGCGCAGCGTCGAAGGGGGTGTCGCCGTCGTCGACCTCGAGGAACCGCCGGGTGCCGGCGAGGTCCTCGACATGAGGGCAACCAGCATCTGCGGTTCCGACCTGAGCTACATCAGGTTCGGGAGCCGGTTCATCCTGGGTCACGAGCTCGCCGGGGTCAGGGAGGACGGGACCGCGGTCGTCGTCGAGGCGATCTACGGCTGCCTGGAGTGTGACGAGTGTGCCCGGGGCGCGTACAACCTGTGTGCCACGCATGGGCAGAGGGCGCTCGGCATGACCGCGGACGGGGGCATGGCCGAGCAATTCCGAGCGCCGGCCGTTCGACTGGTCGATTTGCCGCCGGGCCTCGACGTCCGTGACGCCGCGCTCGTCGAACCGGCCTCGGTGTCGTGGCACGCCCTGCGTCTGGCCGGCACCGGTCCCGGCGTGCGGGTCGCGGTGGTCGGAGCCGGGGCCCTGGGGCTGCTCGCGATTGCCGGAGCCCGCCGGCTCGGGGCTGCAGAGGTCACGCTGGAGGCGCGTCACCCTCACCAGAAGGAGGCCGGCGAGCGTCTCGGTGCCCGGATCGGTCCCGAGGGGCTCTACGACGTCGTCGTCGAGGCGGCCGGGACTCCCGCCAGCCTGGCCCGGTGCGGCGAGTTGGTGGCCCCCGGAGGGACGATCGTCGTGCTCGGCGTGCATTTCGGACCGGTGCAGCTCGACTGGATGCCCCTGTTCCACCGAGAGGCTCGGCTCATCCCGTCGCTCGGGTACTGCGCCCACCAGGGTGGACGTGAGATGAGCGACGCGGCGCTCATGCTGGCCGACGACCCCGAGATCGCACGGACTCTCATCACCCATCGCTTCCCCATTGAGGACGCCGTCGAGGCATTCCGGGTGGCGTCCGACAAGGCCGCCGGGGCGATCCGCGTGGTGATTGAGCCGTCGTGACCGACATCCGACTGGCTAGCGTGTGACGCCGTGAGCGAGTCGCGTCCGACGCTGCACCTTCCGGCACGCGACATTCCCGTTCCGACCTCGGTCAGTGCGGAGGCGCAGGCCGTGCTGGCGATCCCGCCCATGGAGAAGATCGAGTACCCCGCGCTCGAGGACGTCGACGGGTGGCGAGCGATGATCGCAGCCTACGAGGAGACGGTCGGCGCCATTCTCGGAGACCGGGTGTCGAACGCTCCGGTGGAGACGGACGAGCGAGACTTCGGCGACTTCGTTGCCTACATGATCACACCGATCGGGCTCGCGGACGACGATCGGCGCGTCTACCTCGACATCCACGGTGGGGGGTTCATCAACGGTGCCGGGGAATCCTGTCGCGCCATGGGGATCGGCACGGCACTGCGTGTCGGCGCGCGGGTCTGGACGCCCGACTACCGCATGCCACCGGACCACCCGTTCCCGGCGGCCCTCGACGACTGCATGGCGGTCTACCGGATGCTGCTGGGGGAGCGGCGCCCCGATGAGATCATCGTCGGCGGGGCCTCGGCCGGCGGCAATCTCGCCGCTGCCCTCATGCTGCGAGCTCGAGACGAGGGGCTCGCGCTGCCCGCGGCCGTCGTCCTGCTCACACCGGGGTCCGACCTGACGGGTTCCAGTGATTCACTGCAGACCAACCTGGGTCTCGATCCGCTGCTCCGCGGTGACGGGATGCCGGCCTTCCTGCTCTACGCGGGCGGCCGCGACCTCACCGATCCCTACCTGTCCCCCGTCTTCGGTGACTTCACCAAGGGATTCCCGCCGGCCATCCTCACCACCGGCACGCGCGACCTGCTGCTCTCGGACACGGTTCGGCTGCACCGGGCACTTCGGGCGGCGGGTGTCCCGGCAGAGCTCCACGTGACCGAGGCGGGCGGGCACGGCGGATTCTTCGGCATGGCGCCCGAAGACGAAGAGATCACCCGCGAGATCCGGCGCTTCGTCGATGCGCACTGGAATGCCGGTGACACCTGACGACATGCGGGGACCGATGGAGGGGAGTGGTGGCAATGGTTGAGGGACTCGGTGCTGTGGGCCTTCGTCTCGAGCGGGAGGGACCCATCGCGTGGTGCGTGATCGACCGGCCCGCGGCGAGGAATGCGCTCACGCCGGCCATGTACTTCGGGATCAAGCGGGCCGTGCGGCTCGTGAACACGGACTCCGAGCTGGCCGCGCTGATCATCACCGGGACAGGTGACGTCTTCGCTCCGGGAGGTGATCTCGGTGGACGCGCGGAGCCGGGCGACTCCGTGCCGGACGACATCGGGTACGACATCCTCCCGTTCACCGCCATCCGGGAGAGCCGGGCGCCCGTGATCGCCGCCGTCAACGGGATCTGCCAGGCGGGTGGGCTGCTCATCGCCATGATGGCGGACATCGCCGTCGCCAGCGACCGTGCGACGTTCCGGGTGCCCGAGCTCCTCCGGGGCATCCCGGATGCGACGTACGCCGCGGCGCTGCCGGCGCACGTGGGTGTGGCCGTCGCCCGCGACCTGCTCCTGTCCGCCCGGACCGTCGACGCGGCGGAGGCGCAGCGCATCGGGCTCATCTCGCGTGTCGTGGACCACGCGCAGCTGCGAGCGGAAGCGCTGGAGGCGGCGCGGCAGATCCTGCGGACGGCGCCCGAGGCGCGCGCCCACGTGAAGCGCATGCTCAACGAGCGGTACGGCCTGATCGACTATCAGACGATGTTCGGCGCACTCGAGGTGTCGCCGGAGCCACGCGAGGGGATGCTGGCCTTCATGGAGAAACGGGAGCCGAACTGGATCCCGCCCGACCTCCCGACCTGAGCCCTCCCGCCACTGTGCCTACGGGCACCGCCACCGTGGCGAGCGTCAGACGCCGGGCCCGGGCGTTCCCTGCGGGGATGCCTCGAACCCGACGTCGTGACGCCGGCCAACGTGGTGACTCCTGCCCGGGGTGTGGCTCCTACCCGGAGAGGGTCGTCGTCCCTGCGACGTCGTGACCGCAGAACGGCTGCGACGAAATGGGCGTGAACCCGGTCTTCGTGGCCTTGACGACCCAGGCGCAGTTGGCCGGGTCGTGGCCGAAGATCGTGCTGTAGTTCACCGTGATCGGCAGCAGCCCGTTGCCGTTGTAGTTCTTGATGCTGCGCAGGTCCTTGATCACCGCCGCCCGGGTCGGGTTGGCCCCGGCCATCTGCAGTCCCTTGATCATGAGGTCAGCGCCGAGCCACGACTCGGTCTGGCCGTAGGTGGCGAACGACGTCTTGGGCAGCTTCTCGTACTTCTCCAGGGCGGCCTGCTCCTGCTCCGTGCCGGCGTTGGGCAGCGACCACGGGCGGAAGGCGCTGAGGAAGTAGGCGCCCTGCAGCGTGCTCCAGACTGGAGAGTTGATCACCGACGGCTCGTAACCCGTGGCATAGAGCGCGGCCTTGAGGTCGACGCCCGACTGCTTCAGCGCGGTGGCGAGTGCGAAGTTCGAGTTGTCGTCCATGCTCGGCGTCATGGCGTTCACCCCGTTCTGCTTGGCGATGAGCGCCTCGGACGTGAAGTTCGTGCCACCGATGGGGATCGTCGTGTTCTCGACGCCGACCTTGCCGCCGGCATCCTGGAACGACTCTGCGGCGCCCCTGGCCGCGGCGGCGGACTGCGGGGAGATTCCGTAGCCGTAGGTCCCGATGACCGTGCCCCCGTGCGACTTCAGGAAGCCGCCGACCAGCGTGTTGACCGGGTACTTGGGGTCGACGCTCCCGTGGTCGGAGGCGAACATGTTGGTGAAGGGCTGCGTGCCCCACTCCGGGCCGTCGTCGTAGGAACCGGTGACGGGCACGCCCTGCTGCTCGGGGTACTTGTCGGCCAGGAAGAAGAGGGCACTCTGCGAGACGATGCCGAAGGCCCCCTTCGAGATGGCATCCTGCACGGCCGTCGTGATGACGCTCGGGCTGGTCTGGTCGTCGATCACCAACGGCACGAGCTTGTGCCCGTTGACTCCGCCCTCCGCGTTCTGCGCGGCGATCCGTGCCAGGAATCCTGTCTGCGTACCGGCGTCCTCGGATGCTGCCGGGCCGGTGAGCGAGGTGATGTAGGCCAGCGTGATCGGCGACCCCGACGCCGACGCGCCGGTGGTCACGACGCTGGAGAAGGCCGTGACAAGGCCGACCAGCGTGGTGAACGCAAGTGAGACCTTCAAGAATCGAGAACTCAACATCTGTGAACCATTCCTCCCAGGAACGTGAAGTTCCCCTGTATGAAGAGCAGCGTTTCGTGCTCCCGGATAGGTCGACGCCCCTCGCCGGTCGGCGCAGCGTAGCGACCTGACAACATCGTTTTCAGTCACCCCTGTCGATCAGGCGCACCCCCTCGACATCATCACGATGCAGCGGGCGCCGGGTGTTCCGCGTCGCCCAGATAGCGGTCGATGACCTCCGTGCCGGCTTCGGACGCAGGACCCGACCAGCCGACCCGGCCGCGGGAGAGGATGACGCAGGTGTCAGCCAGCGACAAAGCGCGGTGTACGAACTGCTCGCTCAGCACGATGGTGACGCCGGCCCGGCGTGTCTCCTCGAGGCTCTGGAAGACCGCCTCGACGATCTGGGGCGCCAGGCCGAGTGACATCTCGTCGGCGATGATCAGCTTGGGGAGGACCGCGACCGCCCTGGCCAGTGCGAGCATCTGCTGCTCGCCCCCCGAGAGGCTGCCCGCGAGTTGCGACCGCCGCGAGCCGAGGACCGGGAACATGTCGATGGCCCGGTCGATGGCGGGGGCCCGGTCGTTTCGTTTCTCCTGGGCGACGGCCATCTTCAGGTTGTCGATGACCGTCAGACCCGGGAACACCCCGCGTCCCTCGGGGATGTAGGTCAGGCCGAGCCTGCGCACGTGGTGGGCCGACTTCCCCGTGATGTCGCGACCGTCGAAGACGACGCGCCCACCGAACGGCCGCACGAGGCCCGAGATCGCGCGCGCCAGCGTGCTCTTACCGGCGCCGTTGGCGCCGAGCACGGCCAGGACCGACCCGGGCGCCACGTCGACGGAGACCCCGAAGAGCGCCTGGGACGTGGCGTAGCGGACGTCGAGGTCCTCGATCTTGAGGATGGGCTCGCTCATGGCTCCACCTCGCCGCCTTCGCCGGCGACGGGGACCTCCGGCTCGCCCTCGACCGATTCCTCGTCGCCGAGGTAGGCGGAACGGACCGCCGGGTCCCGGCGGATCACGTCGGGGCAGTCGGCCGCGATGCGCTCGCCGAAGTCGAGGACGAAGATCCAGTTCGAGAGGGCCAGCACCGCCGCGACGTCGTGCTCGACCATCAGGAGGGACACATCGCGGTCGGTCTGGGCCACCACCCGCTGGAACACGGACAGCAGGTTCTCCGAGGACTTCATGTCGAGTCCGGACAGGGGCTCGTCGAGCAGGATCACGTGGGGCTGACCGGCGAGGGCCCGACCGACTTCGACGAGGCGGCACACACCCAGCGGCAGCGCCGCCACCGGCGCCTTGGCCACCCTGGTGAGGTTGAGCAGCTCGAGCAGCCCGTCCACCCGCTCGTTCTCGGCACTCGAGGCCGGCAGGAGGGAGCGCGGGTCGAGCATGTCGCTCCAGAGCCGGCGCGGTGCGAAGTGCACCCTGTCCGCCAGCACGAGGTGCTCGCGCACGGTCAGTCCGAGGAAGAGCTCGGGCTGTTGGAAGGTGCGGGCGATTCCGCCTCTGGCCCTCGCCTGCGCGCTGGCGTCGGTGACGTCCTCGCCGCGCAGCCAGACGCGACCCTGCGTCGGCCGGAGCAGCCCGGACAGCACGGCGAGCATCGTGGTCTTTCCCGCCCCGTTGGGGCCCACGAGGCCGGCGATGCTGCGGGGTGCAACGTCGAGGTCGACGTCGGACAGGGCATTGAGGCCACCGAAGCGGACGGTGATGCCGCGGGCCGAAAGGACAGACGTCTCGGTGCCGACTCCGGCTTCCAGCACCGTCACGGCGCCTTCCCCACCGCAACCGCGCTCTGGGCGGTCCCCGTCGCGGTGCCGACGGCGTCATCGGCGAGCGCGGGACCGGAGAGGGTGTCGATGACCAACGGCGGCTTCTGGCGATCGGCCAGACGCAGGAGCTGGTTCCGGAATCGGCGGCTCTGCTCGGCCAGCGCGCCGTCGGGGTACTTCGCGGCCGAGATGGCGCCCAACCCGAAGAGCAGCGGCGGAATGTTGCCGGTCCAGGTCGGAAGGTAGGCCTGGGCGAGCGCCGGCAGCATCACGAAGGAGAGTCCGGCGATGATGGCCGCGGCGGTGGACCGGATGCCGATGGTCACGAGGACCGCGAGCCAGACGACTCCGAGGAAGGTGTCGAAGGTGCCGGGGGCGATCGTCGACTGCTGTATGGCCAGGAGCCCCCCACCGATGCCGGCCACGAGAGCGGCCAGCGCCGCCACGGTGACCTTCATCTGCACCACGCTCACGCCGGTCGTCCGGGCGCCGGGATCGCTCCAGCGCACGGCGTTCATGGCCAAGCCGGAGGTGGAGCGCCGGAAGTTCAAGATGAACAGTGCGATGACGACGAAAATCCCCAGGAAGAGATAGGCGAGGACGCGAGAGGAGGTCGCAAAGCTGGGGGGGTTCACCGTCAGCCCCAGCCCGCTGTTCACGAACGACGGCAGGGTGAACACCAGGTTCTCCACCAGCAGTCCGAAAGTGAGCGTCACCAACGCGACGTACAGGTCGCCCAGTCGGATGCTCAGGAGGCCGACGACGAGCCCCATGAGCATGGCGATCACGCCGCCGACAGCGACGGCGGCCAGGACCGGCCAGCCGTGCGTGGTGGCGAGCTCAGCGGTCGTGATGGCACCCACTCCCGCGAAGGTGATCTGGCAGAGCCAGAGCATGCCGCCCTCGCCGGTGACCAGCGTCCACGAGAGGAAGATGACGGCGTAGGCGAACGCCGCGGCCGTCAGGCCGACCCAGTAGCCCTGCACAATCAGGGGCAGCGCGCCCGCGGCGACGATGAGCAGGAACGGGCCTGCGTACTTGCTGATCAGTCCGAGGGACCCGGACTCGAGCGCACCGCTGGTCGACCCGGCGAGCCTGCTCTCCCCCTGGGGGGTGATGGCCCTGTCGAGCGCACCGCCCACCCGCTCGACGTCGCCCATGCGCCCCCGGCGCAGGAGGCTGTAGAGCAGCACCACCGCGATGACGATGAAGGGGATGGCGTCAATGATCTCGCCCGACCACTGGCTGTTCGAGGGGAGGTACCGCTCGGCCAGCGAGGTGGCGATGCCCATGAGGAGGCCCACGCCGACCGCGATGGGCAGGCTGCGCATCTTCGCCGCGATGACCGCGGCGAACGCCGCTGCGATCAGCACCGTGAACTTGTTGGGGTCCAACCCGATGATGGGGGCCGCCAGGACGCCGGTCAGCCCCGCGAAGAAGACGCTGACGGCCCACACGCCGCCCGACACGAGGTCGGGGTTCGTGCCCGAGAGGTCGGTCATGGCCGGCGAGTCGACCATGGCCCGTACCTTGAGGCCGACCTCGGTGAAACGCAGGACGCCGGCACCCAGCACCACCGTCGCGACCACACAGATGTAGACGATGATGTCGTCCAGCGTGATCGGTACGCCGAGGAACTGGTAGACGTGCACGGGCTCGGGAGCCAGACCCGGTGCTTGGAGGATGGCGCCACTGCCGAAGATGATCGTGGCGAGCGCAGGAATGGCCACCAGCAGCCCGACCGTGGCCACGACCTTGATCAGGGGCGAGTTGAACCTCAGGTAGCGGAACAGGACGGCGTAGAGGAAGATCCCCATGATCGGCCCCGCCAGCCCTATGGCGACGATCGCGGCGGGAAGGATGCCCCAGCTGTGCTCGGTGTGGAGGTAGTAGTAGAAGCGCGCGATGAAGAACGCCATCGCGCCGAAGGCGAAGTTGAGGATGCCCGAAGCGGTGTAGGTGATGACCAGGCCGGCCGACGCGATGGCGTATATCCCACCGAGTACCAGCCCGGCGATCACGAATTCGAGCATCCGGCGCCCCCTTGCAGCGCAATCGCGCTTGGCTATTCAGTTCCGTTGTGCGGCGCCTCTGCTCCGCACTGAGTTCTTTCGGCGGCAGCAGATGTGGCGTCGCTCGTGCCCCGGTGAGACCGTGAAGTTAACATGTGAGTGATTACTCTCTTGTCTCGCCCTCGCGGGTCACTATAACCGAAGCGCCCTGAACGGACTATGGCGTTCTGATTTTCGGATATTGCGTTTCTGGGCGGCCGGGTGTGGCCGGTGACGGCTCCTCACACGCTTGCAGACCAGCGCCTGTGCCCTGAATCCCGGACTCGTGGTGCAGGTCGTGGGGGCCGGCTCGGTGACTGCCGCGTCAGCTTCTCGCGGCTCAGGCTCCCGAGCGGTTCTTCGCGACCGAGAGGACCGTTCTCGACCGCTGCGGCCGACCACCTCCTCCCGGCCGGCGGGACGATCGAGGCCGCCGGAGTGAGCAGGCCCACGGCGCGATCTAGCGTGCCCCCGTGGTTGAGAGCCGGCGTCTGTCGTTCGATCCGATCGCCGAGGCCCGGCGCCAGTGGGAGGTCCATGGGTGGTCGGACGAGGCTCCCGCCATGGCTCTGGTGACCTCGATCATGCGCCTGCAGCAGGTCTTTCTGACCCGCGCCGACGCGATCTTGCGGTCGTACGACCTCACCTTCGCCCGCTACGAGGTCCTGATGCTGCTCTCGTTCTCGAAACGGGGCGCACTCCCACTCGGGAAGATCGGGGAGCGTCTCCAGGTGAACGCGGCGAGCGTGACCAATGCGGTCGACCGGCTCGAGGCCCGCGGGCTCGTGACGCGGCGGTCCAACCCCGAAGACCGACGCGGCACCTTGGCCTGGCTCTCCTCCGCCGGGCGCCGCACGGCCCAGGAGGCGACCACGGACATGAACGACTTTCTGTTCGCCGACCTGGGGATCGACACCTCGACCGCCCGGCTCCTGTTCGATCTCCTGGCGGACCTGCGCCGGGCCGCCGGCGACTTCGACTGAGGAGCGGTGGCGACTTAGTTTGACATTTAAGTATCATGGTTCGATGGCCGACAGGCAGAGCTGGCAGGACGAATTCGACCGCTCACCGCTGCGCCCGGCTCGCTTCGAGACGATGTCGGGCGTGCCACTCGAACCCGTGTACGGGCCCGAGGGCGCAGAGTTGCCCGGGGCGTACCCCTACACACGGGGACCCTACGCGTCCATGTACCGCTCGCGTCTGTGGACGATGCGCCAGTTCGCGGGCTTCGGCACCGCGGAGGACACCAACGGACGCTTCAAGGAGCTGCTGCTCGCCGGCGGGGACGGGCTCTCGACGGCCTTCGACATGCCCACGCTGCTCGGCCGCGACTCCGACGACCCCTGGGCCAAGGGTGAGGTCGGCCGGGCCGGGGTCGCGGTGGACACGGTGGTCGACATGGAGACCCTCTTCGACGGCATCGATCTCGGCCGGGTGTCGACCTCCATGACGATCAACTCTCCGGCCGCACCGATCTTCGCCATGTACATCGACGTCGCCGACCAGAACGGCATCACCCGCAACGCCCTGTCGGGCACGCTCCAGAACGACATCCTGAAGGAGTACCAGGCCCAGAAGGAGTACGTCTTCCCACCGCGGCCGTCGGTGCGCCTGGTCACCGACGTCATGCGCTTCTGCGCAGCAGAGCTGCCGCGCTGGCACCCGGTATCGGTCTCGGGCTACCACATCCGCGAAGCCGGTTCGACCGCCGCCCAGGAGCTGGCGTTCACGTTGGCCAACGGGTTCGCCTACGTCGAGGCGGCGAGGGCCGCCGGCGCCGCCGTCGACGACTTCGCCCCGAGGCTGAGCTTCTTCTTCAACGCCCACATCGACTTCTTCGAGGAGATCGCCAAGTACCGGGCGGCTCGTCGCATCTGGGCGCGCTGGATGCGCGATCGCTACGGGGCGACCGACGGACGCTCGACCCAGTTGCGCTTCCACACCCAGACGGCGGGGGTCTCACTGACGGCCCAGCAGCCCGAGGTGAACCTCGTACGCGTCGCCATCGAGGCCCTGGCCGGGGTGCTCGGGGGCACCCAGAGCCTGCACACCGACGCCTTCGACGAGGCGCTCGCCCTCCCCACCGAGCACGCCGCCCGCCTGGCGTTGCGGACCCAGCAGGTCATCGCCGAGGAGTCCGGCGTGGTGCACGTGGCCGACCCGCTCGGGGGCTCATGGTTCGTGGAGGAGCTCACCGACGAGCTCGAGCGGCAGGCGGAGGAGGTCTTCGCCCACCTCGAGGACGCCGGCTCGGGCTCCCTGTTCGAGGGCGTGCTCGCCTGCATCGACGACGGGTGGTTCGTCTCGGAGATCGCGGACGCCGCCTACGGCTTCCAGTCCAAGATCGCCAAGGGCGAATGGGTCCAGGTCGGCGTCAACGGCTACGTCGAGGACGACGGAGTGGCCCCCTCCACGCTCTCCATCGGCCCCGCCGTCGAATCGTCCCAGCTGGAGCGGCTCGCTGCGGTCAAGCAGTCCCGCGACGACGATGCCGTGCGCCGGTCACTGGCCCGCATCGCCCAGGAGGCGAGCGACCCGACGATCAACCTGATGCCCGCCCTCATTGACGCGGCGCGGGACCACGTCACGGTGGGCGAGGCGATGGGCGCCCTCGAGTCGGTCTTCGGTCTCTTCTTCGAGCGTCACGTCGCCTGAGCATGGCGAACGACGCCGCGCCGCGGCCTCTGCGCGTGCTGATGGCGAAGGTCGGGCTCGACGGGCACGACCGCGGCCTCCGTGTCGTCGCCCGCATCCTGCGCGACGCGGGGTTCGAGGTGGTCTATGCCGGTCTGCGCCAGTCTCCCGAGACCATCGCCGCGATGAGCGCGCAGGAGGACGTCGACGTGGTCGGCGTCTCCATGCACAACGGGGCGCACCTGACGCTCGCGCCCACGGTGGTCGGCGCGCTCAGGGACGCGGGCCTCGACACGCCGGTCGTCATCGGCGGCATCGTCCCGCCTGACGACGTCACCGTCCTCCTGGCCGGGGGTGTCGCCGCCGTCCTCGGCCCCGGTGCCTCGAACGACGAGGTCGTCGCCGTCGTGCGGGCCGCGGCGGCGGGTGGGACACGATGAGCACGGCTTTCGGTCACGCTCGGCCACTGTGGCGCGACTGATCGGTACTTGGACGACCGGCCCCCACTGAGATAGAAGGTCTGCCATGTCCGACGCGTCGCAGCTCTTGGAAGTGCTCAATCTCGAGATGACGGAGCCGGGGAGGTTCCGGGCCCAGAACTTCGCCGAAGGCCCCGGGAACGTCGTGTTCGGGGGTCAGCTGCTGGCCCAGACCATCGTGGCCGCCTCCACCGTCGACCCGGACAAGGTCCTGAAGTCGGTCCACACCATCTTCGCCCGCGGCGCCGACCGCGAGCAGCCGTTGGACATTGAGGTCGAGACCATGCACGTGGGCCGCGCCCTGGCCAGCGCCACGGTGACCACCCGACAGGGTGACCGCCTCTGCACGCGTTCGCTGGCGCTCCTCAGCGCGGTGGAGCCCGATCTCATCCGGCACGGCGCCGCTGCCCCCGACACCGGGGGCCCCGACGACGCGGTGCCGTTCGGCAGCGGTGGGTTCTGGGAGCTCCGGGTGGTCGGAGGAGTCGACATCTCGGATCCCGACGCGGTCGGACCTCCCGAGCTCTTCGTCTGGGTCCGTTTCCCGGGCGCTCGAGCGACCGGCGTGCTGGGCCAGGCGCTGCTGGCTTACGCCACGGACGGGTTCCTCATCGGGACGGCCATGCGACCGCACGCCGGGGTCGGCCAGTCCATGGCCCACCGCTCAATCTCGACCAGTGTGCTGAGCCACACCCTGACCTTCCACGAGCCGGTCGATGCGGGTGAGTGGCATCTGCTCGCCCACGAGAGTCCCTACGCGGGGCGGGGTCGGTCCTACGGCCGGGCGCACATGTTCAGCACCGACGGAAATCTGGTCGGGTCCTTCGTTCAGGACAACATGATCCGCGCCTTCCCGGAGGGTCAGACGAAGGGCCCCTGAGGCGTGCCGCCCGTGGGTGCGGCCTACTTCGGAGCTTCCGCCCGGACCTGATCCTTGAGCGACGGCACGATCGGCGGCGCCGATTTCCAATTCGGCACACCGGCCTCTTCGGGGGCGATGGGGTAGCGATCGTCGCGGATCCACGCCCAGTGCGAGTGGTTCAATTCGTGCAGGGTGAAGCACGCGTTGAGTGAGGTGTAGAAGCCCTGATTGTCCTGGGTCTGGTTCACCGACTCCTTGATCATCAGGGCGGCCATGGTCGGGACCTGGGCGATGCGGCGGGCGAACTCGAGCGTTCGCTCGTTGAGCTCTGCGGCGGGGAACACCTTGCTCACCATGCCGAGGGCGTGGGCCTCGTGCACGTCGATGGAGTCGCCCGTCAACATGAGCTCCTTCGTCTTGCGCGCCCCGAACTCCCACGGGTGAGCGAAGTACTCCATGCCGCACATTCCCAGCCGCGTCCCCACGACGTCGGCGAAGGTCACATCATCGGAGCCGACGATCAGGTCACAGGCCCACATCAGCATCAGGCCGGCCGAGTAGACGTCGCCGTGCACCTGGGCAATGGTGATCTTCCGGAGGTTCCGCCAGCGCCGCGTGTTCTCGAAGAAGTAGTGCCACTCCTGCAACATCAGGTTCTCTGCGCCCAGGCGGGTGCCGCCGTTGGTCTCGACCGTCGGGTGGGGGTTCTCGCCGCCCCGCCGCTCCGCCGCGGCGACCTTGGAACCCATGTCGTGGCCGGAGGAGAACATCTTCCCCTCACCACTCAGGATGACGACGCGCACGTTGTCGTCTGCCTCCGCCGCCAGGAACGCCTCGTTGAGCTCGACCAGCATGCCCCGGTTCTGCGCGTTGCGTGCCTCCGGGCGGTTCAAGATGATGCGAACGATCGAACCGTCATCTTGAGGTTCGTACTTCACGTATTGGAATTCAGGCATGGTCCCTCCCGGTCGGCAGCGGCGTTCTCGAGCGCGCCAGTTCTATTCTCCAAGGTCGGGGGAAGCAAGACGGCCGACGGCGCGGACCGCGGTCGGATGACGTCGCGGGCGTGTCCTCCTCCGGCCAGGTGTGGGTCGTGCGCGGGCGTCCTGACGCCAGGGCCTGCCGGCGCGGCGCCCTGCACCTTGCCGCGCCTCCGTCTTCGACCGTCGCGGGCGGCCATGCCGCGGCTGGCGGCGCCGGCTCGACCGGGCTGCGGCGCAACCCCGCCCGGACCGCCCGTGACCGGGATGCGGCGGTCCCAAACATTCTGTATGTTGCATACATCGTGAATCGCACCGAGGACGGCAGGACCGAGGCCGGCAAGACCGAGGCCGGCAAGACCGAGGCCGGCAAGGATGGCGGTCCGGCGTCCGGGGCCTCCGGACGACGGGCGGCCCACGTCCGGGACACCCGCCGGGCGCTGCTCGACACGGCCCGTCGGCTCTTCACCCGGGACGGGTTCCAGGGCACCCGCACGGAGGAGGTCGCCGAGCAGGCGGGGCTCACCCGGGGTGCGCTCTACCACCACTTCCGGGACAAGGAAGACCTCTTCCGTGCCGTGCACGAGGAAGTGGTCGCCGAGGTGGCGCCCCTGCTGTGGCGTCGGTCCAGCGATCCGAGCACGAGTGCGTGGACGCTCTTCCGGGCGAACAGCGAGATCTACCTCGAGGCGGCGTGCTCCGACGAGTCCTACCGGCAGATCGTGTTGATCGACGGCCCCGCGGTGCTCGGGTGGCAGTACCTCTCCGAGCGGGGCAACGGCCCCACGGACAAGATCGCCGAGTACCTGCGCGACGCCGTGGACGAGGGCGTGCTGCGGCCCCAGCCCATCGACCCGCTGGCCCATCTCCTCTCGGCGCTCGGCACCGAATCGGCCATGTACGTCGCGCACGCCGAGGATCCCGAGGAGGCCCGCCGGCAGATCAACGAGTGCTACGAGCGGCTCCTGGCCGGCCTCGTCGTCCCCGACGCATCCGCCACCGCGGCGGACTCCGCCGAGCGGGAGGCCGTCGCACACTAAGTCGAGTTCCGACCACGTCCGTCACCGTGCGGTGGCGGCCACACCATCAGAAGGGAAGGCCATGGCCTGGGATTTCTCAACCGAGCCCGAGTTCCAAGAGAAGCTGGACTGGGCGCGTCAGTTCGTCGCGGACAAGATCGAGCCGCTCGACATCCTCTATCCCCACCGGCAGTTCCATCCGCTCGACGACGAGCTGCGGCCCATCGTCGACCCGATGAAGCAGGCGGTGCGCGACCAGGAGCTGTGGGCCGCGCACCTCGGGCCGGAGCTGGGGGGCAAGGGGTACGGGCAGGTCAAGCTGGCCCTCCTCAACGAGATCCTCGGGGTGTCGGGTTGGGCCCCCATCGTCTTCGGCACCCAGGCCCCCGACACGGGGAACGCCGAGATCATCGCCCACTACGGGACCGACGAGCAGAAGAAGAAGTACCTCGAGCCGCTCCTCAACGGTGAGGTCTTCTCGTCCTACTCAATGACCGAGCCCCAGGCCGGCTCGGACCCGCAGCAGTTCACCTGCGGCGCGGTGCGCGACGGCGACGAGTGGGTCATCAACGGGTGGAAGTACTTCTCGTCCAACGCCCGCACCGCCGCCTTCCTCATCGTGATGGTCGTCACCGACCCCGACGTCCCCGTGTACAAGGGGGCGTCCATGTTCCTCGTTCCCACGGACACGCCGGGGGTGAACATCGACCGCCACGTCGGGCTCAGCGGCGAGTCCGAGGACGAGGCCATGCACGCCCTCATCCACTACGAGGACGTCCGGGTCCCCGCCGAGAGCCTGTTGGGGGGCGAGGGCCAGGCCTTCGCCATCGCGCAGACGCGTCTGGGTGGCGGGCGGGTCCATCACGCCATGCGCACCGTCGCCATGTGCCAGCGGGCCCTCGACCTGCTGTGCGAGCGGGTGCTGAGCCGCGAGACCCAGGGCAGCCTGCTGGCGAAGAAGCAGTTCATCCAGGGTGACATCGCCGACTCCTATGCCGAGCTCCAGCAGTTCCGCCTGCTGGTGCTCTACACCGCCTGGGAGATCGACCAGGTGAAGGACTACCGGCGCACCCGGAAGAACATCGCCGCCATCAAGGCCCTCACCCCCAAGGTCCTGCACGACGCCGTGTGGCGTTCCATGCACGCGCACGGGGCGCTGGGTGTGTCCAACGAAATGCCCTTCGGCGGCATGTGGATGGCGGCCCCCGTCATGAGCGTGGTGGACGGCCCGACCGAGGTGCACAAGGTCACCGTGGCCCGCGAGGTGCTCAAGGACTATCAGCCCTCACCCGGTCTCTGGCCCACCGCCCACATCCCGGCCAAGCGCGAGGAGGCCCGACGGAAGCTCGCCGCGCACATCGAGCACGTCGTCGGGAACTCCTGACCTCGCGCATGCGCGCCGCCCGCTGCCTCGAGTACGGAGCGCCCTCGTCCGTCGTGGTCGTCGAGGTGCCCGACCCCGTCCCGTCGGACGGGCAGGTGGTCGTCGACGTGGCCGCCGCCGCGGTGAACTTCCCCGACGTGCTCCTGGTGGCCGATCAGTACCAGGTCCACATTCCGGTGCCGTTCACGGTGGGGAGCGAGTTCGCAGGGACGGTGCGGGCGGTGGGGGCCGGCGTCGACGGCGTCGCCGTCGGCGACCGGGTGAAGGGCTCCACCATGTTCGGGGCGTTCGCCGAGCAGGTCGTCGTGCCGGCGTCCTCGCTCCAGCCGGTCGACCCTGCGGTCGACCTGGCCACGGCGGCGGCGTCGGGCGTGGCCCACTCCACGGCGTACCACGCGTTGCGCAGCGTCGCCCGGGTCGAGCCGGGGGAGTGGGTGGTGGTGCTCGGCGCCGCCGGCGGCGTGGGTCTGGCGGCCGTGGAGCTGGGCGCCGAGCTCGGGGCACGCGTCGTGGCCGCCGCGTCCTCGGCCGAGAAGCTGGCGCTCTGCCTCGAGCGTGGGGCCACGGCCGCCATCGACTACGGCACGGAAGACCTCAAGGCACGGATCAAGGAGATCACCGGCGACGGCGCCCACGTGGTGATCGACCCGGTCGGTGGCCCGAGCGCGGAGCAGGCGCTCCGTGCGCTGCGCTGGGGTGGCCGGTTCGTCACGGTGGGCTTCGCGTCCGGGGAGATCCCCCGCATCCCTCTGAATCTGGTGTTGCTCAAGGGGGTGGTGGTCACGGGGTTCACCATGGAGGGCTTCGCACGGAACCAACCCCGGGACCGTTCTCGCGACCAGGCCGAGCTCGACGCGCTCGCCCGCGCCGGCCGGGCCTCGCCGCACATCTCCGCCACCTATCCCCTGGAGCAGGCGGGGCGAGCGCTCTCCGACCTGGCCGAGCGGCGGGCGACCGGCAAGGTGCTGGTGGACCCGACCCGCTGACCGGCGCCTCCGGGAGCCCGGATGCAGCCCCGAGAGCCGCGTTCTCTGTGCGGCACACGCAGACCAGAGCAGGCCGTTCGCCGCCCGAGCACGATGTCGCCGCCGACGCGGTGACGAAGGGGGGGATTCGGGCAGATCGGCGAGGGTGTTGCCCCTGAACGGGGCGCGACCGGCATGGTAGGGTCGTTTCTTTCCGCAGAGAGGCTCGTTCTCAGGAGGGACCCATGAGCGAGGTTGACGACCTCATCCTGATCAGCGTCGACGATCACATCATCGAGCCACCCGATCTCTTCGTGAACCACCTCCCCGAGAAGTACCAGGAGCGCGCGCCGAAGCTCGTCCGCAACGACGAGGGGAACGACGTGTGGACCTTCGGGAAGGTCGTCATGGAGACCGCCGCGCTCAACGCCGTCGCCGGGCGACCCAAGGAGGAGTACGGGCTCGAGCCGCAGAGCCTCGACGAGGTGCGGCCGGGCTGTTACGACGTCCACGAGCGCGTGAAGGACATGGATGCAGGCGGTGTCCTCGCCTCCATGAACTTCCCGAGCTTCCCCACGTTCACGGCCCGGACCTTCCTGAGCGACGATCTCGACCTGTCGCTCGCCCTGGTCCGTGCCTACAACGACTGGCACCTGGACGAGTGGTGCGCCGCCTACCCGGCTCGCTTCATCCCCATGGCCGTCCCCGCCATCTGGGACGCGCAGAAGACCGCGGACGAGGTCCGTCGGGTCGCGGCAAAGGGCTGCCATTCGCTGAGCTTCACGGAGAACCCCGCCGCGCTGGGCTACCCGAGCTTCCACGACGACTACTGGGACCCGGTGTGGCGGGCGTGCTGCGACACGGGGACGGTGCTCGCCATCCACCTGGGCTCGTCCGGACGGCTCTCCATCCCCGCCGTCGACTCGCCGCCGGACGTGATGATCACGCTCCAGCCGATGAACATCCAGTCGGCCGCCGCCGACCTGCTGTGGTCCCGGTGATCAAGAGCTTCCCGGACATCCGGGTGGCGCTGTCCGAGGGCGGCACCGGGTGGATCCCCTACTTCCTCTCCCGGGTCGACCGGACCTTCGAGATGCACCGCGCCTGGACGCTGCAGGACTTCGGCGGCCGGCTCCCCAGCGAGGTCTTCCGGGAGCACTTCCTGACCTGCTTCATCAGCGATCCGATCGGCATCCAACTGCGGCACGAGATCGGGATCGACAACATCGCCTGGGAGGCCGACTACCCGCACAGCGACTCCATGTGGCCCAATGCGCCCGAGGAGCTGGGAGCCGAATTCGCGAAGTACTCCGTCACGACCGACGAGGCCCGGAAGATGACCTACGAGAACGCCATGCGCTGGTTCTGGTTCGACCCCTTCGCGCACATCGACAGGTCCGAGGCCACGGTGGGCGCGCTCCGGCGCAAGGCGGCCGGTCACGACGTGTCGGTCATGTCCCGGAGCACCCGGGTCCGCACGGCGGACGAGAAGCTCGAGGGGTTCCGCTCCCGCGCCCGGCGCGCCGTCGCCGCACAGGGCAGCTGAGCGTCCTGCCTGCGCAGGCGCGGCCGGCGGATCCCGCAGTTCGATGACGCACCCCATCCGGCACGTGGACCACCCGCGGCAGACGTGCCCGTTCGCGAGGAGCAATTGGTGACGAAGGCGAAGCGGCAGATGTCCCTGGTGGGCTTCATGCAGGCCGGGAGCACGACGGTCTACGCCGGGTCCTGGCGGCACCCGGCCACCGAGCACGGATTCCTGGACGCGAGCTACTACGCCAAGCTCGGGCGGACCCTCGAAGAGGGCTGCTTCGACATGATGTTCTTCGACGATCGGCTGGCCATGCCCGGGATCTACGGCGGCTCGGTGGCGGAGGCCGTCCGTCTCGGGGCCCGACCGGTCAAGCTGGACCTGAGCATCGTGCTCGGCGTGATCGCCGGCGTGACGGAGCGGATCGGCCTCGGCGCGACGTACTCCACCACTTATTACTCGCCGTTCCACGTCGCCCGCACCTTTGCCACGCTGGACCACCTCTCCGGTGGCCGGGCGGCCTGGAACATCGTCACCTCCGTCAACGACAGCGAGGCGCAGAACTACGGCTTCCACGAGCACCTCGGCCACGACGTCCGCTACGACCGGGCCGACGAGTTCCTCGAGGTGACGACCGGGCTGTGGGACACGTGGGAGGACGACGCGTTGGTCATGGACCGCGCCAGCGGGTACTTCGCGGACCCCGACAAGGTGCACGAGCTGGGTCACGAGGGCAAGTGGTTCACCTCGCGCGGTCCTCTCACGGTGCCGCGCAGCCCGCAGGGCCGCCCGGTGCTGCTCCAGGCGGGCTCGTCGGGGCGTGGTCGCCAGTTCGCCGCGCGCTGGGCCGAGCTGATCTTCACGGGCGATCCTGACATGGCCATCGCACGCGCGCACTACCAGGACCAGAAGGAGTCGATCGAGGCCGCCGGGCGCGATCCGCAGTCGGTGAAGATGCTGCCGATGGTCTACACGGTCGTGGGCGAGTCACGCGCCCAGGCCGAGGAGCGCGAGGACCTGTTCCTGCACTCTCTGGTCGATCCGAAGGCATCCCTCACCCTGCTGTCCGAGCTCATGAACTACGACTTCTCCGGCATGGAGCTGGACGACCCGATCACCGACGAGCTCATCGGCTCGGTGTCCGGCATCCGCGGCCTGGTGCAGAACCTCCGCACGCACATCGGTGGCGACACGGTCACGCTGGGCGATCTGGCCGGCCACCGGGCCACCCTGCTCCAAGGCCCTCGCTTCGTCGGCACGGGAACCGAGGTCGCCGACCAGATGGAGGAGTGGATCGAGGCCGAGGCGTGCGACGGGTTCGTCGCCGCCGCCACCCACACCCCCGGCGCCTACGAGGACGTCGTACGGATGGTCGTCCCCGAATTGCAGCGCCGCGGCGTCTTCCGTGAGCGGTACACGGGTGAGACGCTGCGCGACACCCTGGGCATCGCCCGCCCGGGCTCCGTGCACGATGTCTGATTCGTCGGCCCGCATCAACGTGCTCGACGAGGCGTCGCCGGCCGAGGGAGGGAGCTGAGTGGTGAACGAGACAGCGCAGTACCGGGTCGTGCAATGGGCCACCGGGAACATCGGCACGCGGTCGCTGCACGGCGTGATCGAGCATCCGGCCCTCACGCTGGCCGGGCTCTACGTGTACTCGCCGGACAAGGCCGGCCGGGACGCCGGCGAGCTCTGCGGGCTCGGGGTGACCGGCGTGCTGGCGACGCGGGACATGGAGGAGATCCTCGCCCTGAAGGCGGATTGCGTCCTGTACATGCCCCAGGCCTGCGACTTCGACGACGTGTGCCGCCTGCTGGAGTCCGGCGCCAACATCGTCACCACGCGGGGTGAGTTCCACCACCCCGCCTCCATGGACCCCGTGGTGCGCGAGCGGGTCGAGGAGGCCTGCCGGCGTGGTGGCACCTCCATCCACAGCACCGGGAGCAGCCCGGGGTTCATCTCCGAGGCCGTGCCGCTCGTGCTGGCCTCGATCCAGCGGCGGCTCGAGGGCCTCGCCATCGAGGAGTACGCCGACCTGTCCAAGCGCAACTCGCCCGTGCTGCTCTTCGACCTGATGGGTTTCGGCACGGAGCCCGCCAACTTCGATCCGGGCCGATGGGCCCACGGTGCCCAGAGCTTCGGCCCGTCGCTCCGGCTCGTCGCCGAGGGGCTGGGGCTCCCGCTCGACTCGGTGGAGGCCACCGGCGAGGTGGCGGTCGCCCGCCGGACGACGCAGATCGCGGCAGGGACGATCGCTGCGGGCACCGTGGCCGCGCAGCGGATGAGAGTCCTGGGCCTGCGCGGTGGCGAGCCCCTGATCAGCTTCGCCGCCACGTGGTACTGCACCGCCGACCTGGAGCCGTCCTTCGACATCCACCCGACGGGATGGCGGCTGACCGTCGACGGTGACGCCCCGCTCGAGGTGGAGATGCGATTCGCCTTCCCCCTCGAGGACATGGCCGAGCGGACGCCGGGCTACACGGCGAACCGTGCGGTCAACGCCGTGCCGATCGTCTGCGCGGCGGCCCCCGGCATCCGCACCACGCTCGACCTGCCGCAGATCTTCGGCTCGTTGGGGGAGGGGCCACCGACGTTCCTGCGGGACCGGACCGGGTGACGCGGCCGCTTCCCGAGCTGACGTCGAGCACCGAGTGGTTCTGGACCTCGGGTGCGGACGGACGGCTGCGCATTCAGGCCTGCGGCGCGTGCACCACCCTCGTCCACCCTCCCGTGCCGATCTGCCCGGCCTGCCGGAGCACCGAGTGGGAGCCGACGGTCGTCTCGGGCCGGGGCTCGGTCATCGGCTTCACGGTGAACCAGCACCCCTGGCACCCCGCGTTCGAGCCTCCCTACGACATCGCGGTCGTGGCCCTGGCCGAGGACCCCTCCGTCCGTCTCACCACGAACGTCGTGGGTTGCGACCCGGCCGACGTCCACGTCGGGCAGGAGGTCGTGGTGCGCTTCGAGCAGCACGAGGACGTCTGGCTGCCGCTGTTCGAGCCGACGGGTGACCCGGACGTCGCCGATCCCGTGCCCGAGCCCGAGCGACCGCGTTCGCGCCCGCCACTGCCGGGCGGGCGGTTCGAGCACCGCTCGGTCCTCTCGGGAGTCGGGCGCTCGGCGGTCGGCCGGCGGCTCATGGTCGATCCGTTGTCGCTGACCGTCGACGCCTGCCTCGAGGCCGTCGCCGATGCGGGGCTGGAGCTCGCGGACATCGACGGGCTGTCGACGTACCCGGGCCCGGCCGGCATGGGCATGAGCGAAGGTGGCGTCGCCGCCGTGGAGGAGGCGCTGCGCCTGCAGCCCACGTGGATCAACGGTGGCGGGGACCTCCCCGGTCAGGGCGGCGCGGTGGTCGCGGCCATGCTCGCCGTCGCCTCCGGACTCTGCCGCCACGTCCTGTGCTTCCGGACCGTCTGGGAGTCGTCGTTCGCCGCACTGCGCGTCGGCGGCGCGGGGAGCACACGGGCCTCCGGTCAATCGGCGTGGCGCATGCCTTTCGGGGCGCTGTCCGCGGCGAACTGGATCGCCATGAACGCCAACCAGTACCTGCATCGCTACGGCGCGCCGCGCCAGATGCTCGGGCTCATCGCGCTGAACGGGCGCGCCAACGCGGCACGCAACCCGGCGGCCATCTACCGGGAACCGATGACCATGGACGACTATCTCTCGGCGCGCCCGATCACGTCGCCGTTCGGCCTGTTCGACTGCGACGTCCCCTGTGACGGGTCGGTCGCCATCGTCGTCTCCGATGCCGCCGTGGCCGGCGACCTCCCGCGGCCGGCGATCCGTGTCGAGGCGGTCGGGACCCAGATCACCGAGCGCGTCTCGTGGGACCAGGGCACCATCACCCACGAGCCCCAGGTGATCGGCCAGGCCGCGCACCTCTGGTCCCGCTCCGGGCTCGGGCCGGCCGACGTCGACGTCGCGCTCGTCTACGACGGGTTCACGTTCAATGCCATCTCGTGGCTCGAGGCGCTCGGGTTCTGCGGCTTCGGGGAGGCCTACGACTGGCTGGAGGGGGGACGGCGGATCGCCCCCGACGGCGAGCTTCCGGTCAATCCCCACGGCGGGCAACTCTCCGAGGGGCGCCTGCACGGGTTCGGTTTCCTCTACGAGGCCGTCCAGCAGCTGCGGCACGACGCCGGGGACAGGCAGGTGCCCGACGCGGCGACGGCGGTCGTCTCGACGGGCGGCGGCGCGCCGTCGGGCGTGTTCCTCCTCCAGCGCGACGGGGCGTGAGGCCATGAGCAGAGGGTCCCTCTCAAATCCGGGAACACATGTCTCCAGATGGACCACATTGTGTTCTCACGGTATCGTCGACACCCGGACCGGCGCCGCGGGCAGGCTGCGGACGACTGAGGAATAGGGCGAACCATGTTGCTGGCGCTGAGCTCCGACCAGGAGCTCTTTCGGGAGACCACGGCGAAGCTGCTCGACGAGCTCGTGCCCGTCGGCGAGCTCCGTCGCCTGCGCGAGGACGCCGACGGCTTCGGCACCGGGTACTGGCGTCGCGGGGCGGACCTCGGGTGGACGTCGCTCCTGGTCGGCGAGCACCACGGTGGCGGCTCCATCAGCGGAGCGGGCCTGGTCGATCTGGCCCTGGTGGCCTACGAGTTCGGGCGGCACGCGGCGCCCGGGCCGCTGGCCGTCACCAACATCGTCGCCGCCACGCTCGACGAGGCCGGTGGAGACCGCTTCGACGGCGTGATCAAGGAATTGCTCTCGGGTGAGGCGGTGGCCACCTGGGGCCTGGCCGAGGCTCCTCCGAACGACGGGCTCGACTCCGTCCTGCTCGACGTGCGCGTCGAGGGAGACGAGGTCGTGCTCAACGGAGTCAAGCGTCCGGTCGAGTCCGGTGGACGGGCCGACTACCTGCTCGTGAGCGGACGTACCGGGTCCGGGCTGTCCCAGGTGCTCGTTCCGGCCCGCACCGCCGGGGTGTCGGTCTCCCCCATGCACTCGGTCGACGTCACGCGCCGGTTCTCGGTCGTCGCGTTCGACGACGTGCGCGTGCCGCTGGACCTCGTCGTCGGCGAGCCCGGGGCCGCGGCCGGGCAGGTCGAGCTGCAAGCGGGTCGCGCCGTCGCCATCGGGTGCGCCGAAGCGGTCGGGGCCATGCAGACCGCGTTCGACCTGACCGTCGAGTGGGCCTTCGACCGCTACTCGTTCGGCCGTCCGTTGGCTTCCTACCAGGAGCTCAAGCACCGCTTCGCCGACATGCTGTCCTGGCTCGAGGCGAGCCACGCCGTGAGCGACGCCGCCACCGCCGCCCTCGCCAGCGGCTCCGCCGATGCCGCGGAGCTGCTCAGTGTGGCCAAGGCCTTCATCGGCGACTACGGCGGCGAGCTGATGCAGGACTGCGTGCAGATGCACGGTGGCATCGGCGTGACGTTCGAGCACGATCTGCACCTCTACCTCCGCCGCCACACGCTGAACCGGGCCATCTACGGGACCCCGGCCGAGCACCGGGCGCGCCTGGCCGACATCGTCGAGGAGCAGGAGGGGCTGGCGTGAGCAGCACCGGCACCGAGGACCTGGAGGCCTTCCGGCGGCGCGCCCGTGACTTCGCCCGGGCCAATCTCGGCCCGGCCTCGGCGCGCACGGCGGCCGGTGCGCTGCGCAACGACCGCACCGACGAGGAGGAGCTCGCCGAGGTGGCCCGCGAGCGCGAGGTGCAGCGGATGCTCTTCGACGCCGGCCTGGCGGGCATCTGCTTACCCACCGAGTACGGCGGCCAGGGGCTGACGCTCGCGCACCAGAGGGCGCTCAACGAGGAGCTGGCGGGCTACGAGTTCCCGACCCGCTTCCAGGCCCCCACCCTCTCGCCATGTGCCGCCGTCCTGCTCGACTTCGGGACCGAGGAGCAGAAGCGCCGGCACATCCCCGCCATCTTGAAGGGCGAGGAGCTCTGGATGCAGTTCCTCTCCGAGCCGAGCGGCGGGTCGGACGTGGCGGGCGCGCTCACCAGTGCGGTCCGCGACGGCGACGAGTGGGTGCTCAACGGCTCGAAGATCTGGACGACGGGGGCGTGGTGGTCCGACTGGGGCCTCTGCCTGGCCCGGACCAATTGGGACGTCCCGAAGCACCGCGGGCTGACGGTGTTCATCTTCCCCATCCGCCAAGAGGGCATCGACGTGCACCGGATCGAGATGCTCAACGGCTCGAAGGAGTTCTGCCAGGAGTTCATGACCGACGTCCGGGTGCCCGACAGTGACCGGGTCGGCGACGTCGACGACGGCTGGACGGTGGGCACCCGCTGGATGTTCCACGAGCGCATGCTCACCAATTCGCCGCTGGTGACCGTCCCGGTGGGGTTCGGCCACGGCGGTACCGGTGTCTCCTCGCTCGTCGCCATCGGGGCCCGCGACGCCGGGCGGTTGTCCGAGCCGGTCGTGCGTGACCTCGTCGGCGAGGCCCGCATGCTCGACATCGCCGACCGCGAGCTGCGCCACCGCGTCGGCCAGGGGATCGCCACCGGGGTGATGGTCGACCAGTCGGCCGCGCTCACCAGACTGTTCTCGGGGGTCACCGCGACCCGCATCCGGACCATCGGGTTCGAGGTGGTGGGCACGGCGGGTGCGGCCTGGACGGACGAGGACGGGCAGCTGGCCCACAGCGCGGACGACTACCTGATGCGCCAGGTGTCGCAGATCGGCGGTGGCACCACCGAGATGGCGCGCAACGTCGTCAGCGAGCGCGTGCTCGGGATGCCGCGCGAGCGGTCCCTCGATCGCGACGTGCCGTTCCGCGACGTGCCGCGTGGCCGGCCGTCCTCACGCTCCTGAACGGGCGGACGCCCGGACCGTCCTCTGAGCGGCCATGGGGCGCTGGTTCGTCGACCTCTCCCGCGCCGGGCTTCAGCCGGCCGGCCAGGCCAGGGACTTGGTCTCGACGTACTGGTCGAACCCGGCGATCCCGTTCTGCCGGCCGATGCCGCTGTTCTTGTAGCCGCCGAAGGGCAGGTCCGCGCCGTACACCATGCCGCCGTTGACGCTCACGATGCCCGTGCGGATCCGGTTGGCCACGGCCAGCGCCCGGTCCAGCGACGCCGACGTCACCGCCCCGCCCAGCCCGTAGTCGCTCTCGTTGGCGATGCGGACGGCGTCGTCGTCGTCCTCGAACGGGATCACGACCAGCACGGGCCCGAAGATCTCCTCCCGGGCGATCGTCATGGAGTTGTCGACGTCGGTGAACAGCGTCGGCTCCACGAACCACCCGCGCGGCTGGTCGCTCGGGCGACCTCCGCCGACCGCCAGCGTCGCGCCCTCCTCGACGCCGCATTCGATGTAGCCGAGGACCCGCTGGCGCTGCTTCTCGGAGATGAGCGGGCCCATGATCACGTCGGGGCGCTGGGGGTCGCCGTACGGGACACCCGACATGTAGGCCTTGAGGAGCTCGACGCCCTCGTCGTAGCGGGACCGGGGCAGCAGCATACGGGTCGGGATGGCACAGCCCTGCCCGGCGTGCGAGCACGCCGCCAGGCCGGACAGCATGGCGGTGGAGAAGTCGGCATCGTCGAGGACGATGTTCGCCGACTTGCCACCGAGCTCCAGGAAGAGCCGCTTGAGCGTGGCGGCGCCCTTCTCCATGATCCGCCGGCCGACCGCCGTCGAGCCGGTGAAGGAGATGAGGTCCACCTCCGGCGAGAGCGTGAGCTCCTCACCGACCAGGTGGTCGGACGACGTCACGACGTTCACGACGCCGGGCGGGATGTCGGTCTGCTCGGCGACGACCCGGCCGACGAACGTGGCGTTCCACGGCGTGTCGGGCGCCGGTTTCAGCACGACGGTGTTCCCGGTGGCGAGCGCCTGCGCCAGCTTGGTGATCGAGACCTCGAACGGGTAGTTCCACGGCACGACGGCACCGACCACACCGACCGGCTCCTTCCTGATGCGGCGGAAGTTGTCGTTGCCCCGGAAGTCGGGGGCGACGGGCAGGTCGGTCTCCCAGGCGTACTCGTCGATGAGCTGGGCCGGGTACGTGATGGCGCCGTCGAGCGGGGCGTCGAGCTGCGGCCCGGACGTGAGCATCCGGGGGCAGCCCACCTCCAGGATGAGCTGCTCGCGCAGCTCCTCCCGCTCGCCGACCAGCGCAGCATGGAGTTGCTCGAGGCAGCGTCGGCGGAAGGATCGGTTGGTCGACCAGTCGGTCTCGTCGAAGGCCCGGCGGGCCGCGGTGATGGCGCGTTGCATGTCCTCGGAGGACGCGTCGGCCACGGCGCCGAGGACCTCCTCGGTGGCCGGGTTCACGTTCTGGAAGGTCCGGCCGCCGCTGGCCTCGACGAGCTTCCCGTCGATCAGCATCCTCGGCTCCGGGTTCACCTGCGGCGTCTCGGCCATCGATCCCTCTTCCCCGGGGCGGGAGCGGTCCCGGGCCCCTCGTCGGTGCGGCTGCGATAATAGCGTTGCGTTTCGAGTGCAGGCATGGGCGATGCAGTGGGATAGCCCGATTTCAGCTGGATGAGACCCGAGTTATCAGCCCAGGCCCATCTTGCGGAAGTCCCAGCTGACGATCTTGTCGGGGACCACCTGGAGCCAGGCGTGCCGGCCGTCGTGGGCGAAGGTCCCCCCGGCGTACTTGGCGCCGAAGAGCCGTTCGGGCTCGACCAGCTCGTCGTTCGGCTCGCCGGTGCGGGGGGTCTCACCCACCGGCCTGGCCCGGCCCCGGATCTCGACGCCCCGGAGCTCGCCGAAGCCGTCGCCCGCGTCGACCAGCACGGTGACGCGGGGGTCGCGCTGCACGTCGGCCCAGCGCTGGCTCTTCACGATGGAGGTCAGCCAGATCGCCTCGCCGTGCCACACGAACCACAGGGGGGTCACGTGGGGCCCGTCGGCGCCGACGGTGCCCACGCGGCACGTGCGCTCCTCGCCGAGGAACGCGTCGCGCTCCTCGGGGGTCATGGCGATGCGACGCGACCGGCGCTGCTCTCTCACGGGCGCGAGGCGGATCCGCCCTCCGCGGGGGTGAACTCGAGGTACAGCCGGGTCAGCCCCCTCAGAATGAAGGTCGGGACGTAGTGGTAGCGGCGGGCTCCCGCCGGGCCGTGGTGACTCTCGGAGATCCGGATGTCGGTCGTCCGGTCGAGCAGGCGCTCCAGGCTCACGCGGGCCTCCGTGCGGGCCAGTGGCGCGCCGGGGCAGGTGTGGACGCCACGCCCGAAGGCCATGTGGTGGCGTGCGTTCTCACGGGTCAGGTCGAACGTCGCCGGGTCGTCGAAGCGGCGCGGGTCACGGTTGGCCGCGGCGTTGACGAGCATCACCGTCGTGCCCGCCGGGACCTCCAGGTCTCCGACCTTGGTCGGCACCTTGGAGAGCCGGAAGTCACCCTTCACCGGGCTCTCCATCCGGAGGGTCTCCTCGACGAAGTTGGGGATCAGGTCGCGCTGGGTGCGCAGCGCCCGCTGGAGCTCGGGATCGTCGCCGATGAGCTGCAGGGCGGAGCTGAGGAGGCGGACGGTGGTCTCCTGGCCGGCGGCGAAGAGATTGGCCGCGACCCGCACCACGTCGATGACGTCGGGCGTCGACCCGTCGGGGAAGGTCGCGGTGGCGAGCCCCGTCAGCACGTCGTGGCCGGGGGACTGCCGCCGGTCCTCCACGTAGGCCGTGAACTGTTGGTACAGGTACTCCAGCGGTGACAGCGCCATGGTGTCGTCACTGATGCTGCCGACGGCGCCGTGATCGGCGGTGCCGTGGAGCAGCGCCTGCTCGAAGCGCTCGTGATCCTCCTCGGGCACCCCGAGCAGGTCGGCGATGACGAGCATGGCGAACGGGCTGGCGTACTCGCCGATGAACTCGCACTCGCCGCGGTCGAAGAACGTGTCCAGCTGGCGGTCGGCCAGGCGCCACATGAACTCCTCGTTGCTCTTGAGTCGCTTGGGCGTGATCAGCCTCAGGAGGAGGGAGCGGTGGTCCGTGTGCTTCGGCGGATCGAGCGTGGGCAGCTGGTCGCTCATCGGCAGCTCGTCGCGGTGCTCCTCGATCAGCGCGCTCACGTCGTCGCCCTCGAGCGGCACGGGGAACCCGGGAAACGGCCCGGTGACCGCAGTGCACGACGACCAGGTGTCGGTGTCGCTGTAGATGGCCATGGCCTCGTCGTAGCCCGTCACCATCACGACCTCGTGGTGGGGCTCGCGCCAGGCCGGGCCCTCGGCGCGGATGGCCTCGAAGTAGGGGTAGGGGTCGACGAGCAGGTCGTCGTCCCGGAAGAAGTCGATCGCTTTGAAGTCCGTCATCTCCACCGATCCCCAGGTTCCCGCTTCGGAAGGCGCCGCGCCGGGCGCCGCTCAGGCCAACGCCGACACGATAGCCGCGTGCGCAATTTGTGAAAACTACGTTCTAGTAGCCCAAAATCCGAGTTCCGGACCGGCGGCCGGGACTCCGCCGCGCCCGGGGCCCCGTCACCCGGCGGAACTAGCCTTTCACGAATCGAAGAAGTATGTTCTCTTTTTCGGATCGGCAGCGTCGGGAGGGATGTGGGCATGCGCGTCGGATTGATGGTCGGTCCGGAGCGGGGCCGCTACGCAACCAAGGTCCAGCGGATGCAGGCCGACGCCCGCTGGGCGGAGGAGGTCGGCCTCGCCACCGTGTGGATCCCGCAGATCCCCGACGAATTCGACGCGCTCACCGCCGCCGCCATGGTCGGCGCGGCGACCACCGCCATCGAGGTCGGCACGGCCGTCGTCCCGGTGCAGCCCCGGCACCCCATCGCACTGGCCCAGCAGGTCCTCTCGGTCCAGGCCGTCTGCGAAGGGCGCCTGACCCTCGGCCTGGGCGTGTCCCACCACTGGGTGATCGACGAGATGCTCGGGCTGCCCTACGAGCACCCCGTCCCGACGATGCGCGCCTACCTCGACGTCCTCGACCGGGCGCTCGCCGGCCCTGGCCCGGTCGACGTGGAGAACGAGTACTTCCGGGTGCACAACCCGCTCGACATCACCGACGTCACGCCGACGCCGGTGCTGCTGGCCGCGCTGGGCCCGCGCATGCTGGCGCTGTGCGGCGAGCGGACGGACGGGACGATCCTGTGGCTGGCCGACGAACGCGCCATCGGGTCCCACGTCGTCCCCAACCTCACCCGCGCCGCCGAGGCGGCCGGCCGTCCAGCTCCCCGCGTCGTGGCCGGCATCCCCGTGTGCCTGTGCCGCGACGACGAGATCGAAGCCGCCGTGGCCCGCACCAACCGGATCCTGGCCGAGGCCGAGGTATCCCCGAACTACCAGAAGCTGCTCGACCACGGCGACGCCCAGAACGTGGGCGACATCCTCGCCGCCGGCAGCGAGTCGACCATCGTGAAACGCCTGCGTGGCTTCGCCGACGCCGGCGTCACCGACATCTCCGTCCGGGTGGTGCCGATCGGTGACGGCCGTGAGGAGCTCATCGCCTCGTCCAAGCGGACGCGCCAGCTGCTGGCCTCGCTGGCGTCCTCGCTCTGACCGGAGTGTCCCCGCGCCCGGCCGACGCGCACCGATCAAGGGAGCACGGCAATGGACGAGACTGACCACCTGCACGCGGCGCGCGCCAAGCGGCGGGCCATCCTCGGCGAGGCCTACGTCGACAGCCAGGCGGCGGAGGCCGCCCCCGGCTCGGTGGCCGCCCAATTCCAGGACTACATCACGTCGATGGCGTGGGGGGTGTGGGCCCGGGAGGGTGCGCTGACGCCGCGCGATCGGAGCCTGCTCGTCCTGGCCATGACGGCGGCCCTCGGGCGCATGGAGGAGTTCCGCCTGCACGCCGGCAGTGCGGCGAACGCCGGCGTGACGGACGAGGAGCTCGACGAGGTGCCGTTCCAGGTCGCGGCCTACTGCGGCGCGCCGGCCGGGATCGCCGCCCGGCGCGCGCTCCTCGCCGCCAGGGCGGCCCGGGACGGCGAAGGGTGACGCCGCCACCGATCGGCTTCGTCGGCCTCGGGAACATGGGCCGCGTCCTCGCCGCGAACCTGGTGGCGTCGGGCCACGCCGTGCTGGCCCACGACGCGGCGGGCGCGGCACGCGTGCCCGAGGGCGCGGACGTCGCGTCGGACGTGGCGGCCGTGGCCCGGCGCGCCGAGGTGGTGGTGCTCAGCCTTCCCGACGGCGCGGCGTCGGCGCAGGTGGCGGGCGCCCTCGCCGCCGTCGCGGACCGTCGTGCCACCCATGTCGTCGACACGTCGACGATCGGGCCGGACGCGGCCCGCGGCGTGGCGGCGACGCTGGCCGATGCCGGTCTCGCGTACGTCGACGCGCCCGTGTCCGGCGGCGTCGCCGGCGCCCGGTCGCGCACGCTCTTCGTGATGTACGCCGGGTCGGACGACGCCTGCGCGCGGGTCGAGCCCGTGCTCGCGGGGCTCAGCGGCCGCCGGCAACGGGTGGGGGAGCGTCCCGGGATGGGCCAGGCCCTCAAGCTGGCCAACAACTTCCTGTCGGCGGCCGCGCTGGCCGCCACCAGCGAGGCGATCGCCTTCGGCCGCTCGGCCGGGCTCGACATGGGGACGATGCTCCAGGTGCTGAACCAGTCGAGCGGGAGGAGCGCCGCCTCCAGCGACAAGTTCCCCGATCACGTCCTGACGGGGCGCTACGCCGCCGGGTTCTCCAACTCCCTCATGGTCAAGGACCTGCACCTCTACCTGGGCGCGGTCGAGGAGCGCCGCGGCCCCCGGGCGATCGGCGCGGTGACCGCGTCGGTGTGGGAGGACTTCGACCGCGCCGAGCCGGGCGCCGACTTCACCCGCATCTTCCCGTTCGTCGAGGGCCCGTAGCCGTCGGCTACAGCGGGGCGAAGTCGGGCAGGCGCCGTGTCGCGAGCAGCTCCGTCCCGAGCTCGCGGGTCAAAGAGCGCGACGAGCCGAACAGCTCGTCGAGCACCAGGGCCCGCCGCGCGTAGTGGTGGAACTCGTGCTCGGTCGTGAAGCCGATCCCGGCCAGGACCTGCTGGCAGTGGCGGGCGGCCGTCCGCGCCCCGCGCCCGGCGAGCGCCTTGGCGACGGCCGCCGTCGTCGGCGAGCCGTCCTCCCAGGCGGCACCGAGCACGGCCTCGGCCGACTCGATCGCCACCAGTGTCTCGGCCAGCCGGTGCCGGACGGCCTGGAACCCGCTGATGGGTTGCCCGAACTGGACCCGTTCGAGCGCGTGTCGCCGGGCCAGCTCCAGCATCGTCCGCGCCGCGCCGACCAGTTGGTGACCCAGGGCGAGCTGGGCCAGGGCGACGGCGGCCGGCCACGACGGCGCCACGACCTCCGGACGCAGCGCGTCCTTGGCCACGGTGCCGCTCACCTCGACCAGCCCGAGCTCGGGGTCCATGCCGCGCACCGGCCGCAGGACCAGGTCGGCCGCCGGCACCAGGAAGGCGACCTCCGTGTTCACCGCCCGGGCCACCACGACGGTGGTCTCGCGGGCGAGGAGGCCGGCGGTGCCGAGGCCGCGGACGGCCAGGTGCGCGCCGTCGACCGCGCCGGGCGGGGACCGGCGCCCGAGCGGCGGCAGCACGTACCCCGCCGTCGGGGGCACGTCCAGCCCGAGCGAGCAGGCGAGCACGTGGTCCAGCGCGGAGGAGGAGGCATGCAGCGAGCCCTCGAGCTCGAAGAGGATGGAGACGGCCTCGTGCGTGTGCGCCGGCAGCGCGTCGGTCCAGCCGAGCTCGAGCAGCGCGGCGTCGAGGGGACCGCCGGAGTGCGTCTCGACGGCGTGGCGCAGGCTCCGTTCGAAGACATCCCGGTCCCCGCCGTCCATCAGCGATCGCTCCCGAGGTCGAGCAGGCGGCGGGCGATGATGTTGCGCTGAATCTCCGCGGTCCCGCCGTAGATCGTCGCCGCCCGCGAGTACAGGAACTCCCGGCGCCACCGTTCGCTCGCCGGGTCGTCGCCGACGGCCACGCCGGTGGCCAGTCCGTCGGCGACCAGGTCGAACACCGCCTGCTCGGCCGTGGCCACGAGCACCTTGTCGATGGAGGTCTCGGGACCCAGCCGCTCCCCGGCGGCCAGCCGGCGCTGCGTCGACCGCGAGCGGGCCCGCAGGGCGTAGAGCAGCTGTGCGACCTCGCCCACGTCGGCGGGCTCGAGCTCGCCTGGGGGCGCGGCCTGGAGCAGGCTCCCCAGCCGCTGCTGCAGGTAGGCGGCCCGGTGCCACAGTGCCGTGCTCCGCTCGTAGGGCAGCAGGTCCATCGCCACCGACCAGCCCTGTCCCTCCTCGCCCAGGGTGCGCTCGAACGGCACGACCACGCCGTCGAAGAAGACCTCCGAGAACTCCGGCGCGCCGTGCATCGTCTCAATGGGCCGGACCACGATGCCGGGGCTGTCCATGTCCACGAAGAGCGCGGTGATGCCGCGGTGTGCCGAGTCGGCGTCGCCGGTCCGCGTGAGCAGCACACACCGGTCGGCGTACTGGGCGAGGCTCGTCCACACCTTCTGGCCGGTGACGCTCCAGCCGTCCTCCGTGCGGGTCGCCCGACACGACAGCGAGGCCAGGTTGCTCCCGGTCCCGGGCTCCGAGAAGCCCTGGCACCAGGTCTCGTCGCCCCGCAGCAGCCGCGGCACCATGGTGGCGGCGAGCTCCGGTCTCGCGTAGTCGATCATCGTGGGCGCCAGCACCTCGGTCAGGGAGTAGATGCCGGGTTCCACCAGGCCCCGCGAGGTGAGCGCCTCACCCAGGTAGGCGCGCAGCAGGCTCGACCCGCCCAGCCCGCCGACGCGCTCGGGCCACCCCCGGCGCATGAACCCCGCCTCGTAGGTGAGGCGCTTCACCTTCGCCAGTTGGGCCATCTGGTCGTCGAGGGTGTCCGCGGCCGCCGGGTCGGCCCTGAGGTCGTGCTCGTTCTGGTCGAGCCAGTCGTCGAGCGACCGCCGGAACTCGTCGAGGTCCATCAGCCTGAGGGCGTGGGCCGGGTCGGGTCGTGGGGCCGCCCGGAGTCCCGTGCGCCGCTCTTGCGGAGGAACGTCATGGAGCGGGTCTGCAGCCGCCAGCCGTCCGCGGTGCGCCGGTAGGTGTCGGTGTAGTAGCCGATGCGCATGTCGTGCGTCGTCTGCTCCACGAAGCACAGCGGCTGCTCGCCGCGGCCCACGTCGCCGTCCAGCTCCAGTGCCGGCGGACCCACCAGGAAGAGCCCCTTGGGTGCGGCCGCCACCAGGGTCGGGAAGTCCGAGAGCGGGTAGGTGTCCCCGAAGGCGCTGTAGGTGCCGTCGGGGGTGAAGACCTCCACCACGGCGTCGACGTCGTCCCTGGTCATGCCCACGGCGTAGCGCGCCAGCAACTGCTGGACCTCGATCACGTCGTCGATCGGCACCTCCGGCATCAGGCCTCCTCGTAGACGACGTGCACGGATGGGCTGGTCGGCACCGACTGGCAGGTGAGCACCCAGCCCTCGGCGACCTCGTCGTCGTCGAGGGCATTGTTCACGAACATGTCGACGGACCCCTCCACCAGTCTGGCCATGCAGGTGGCACAGCTGCCGGACTCGCAGGAGAAGGGCGGGGCCATCCCCATCTGGCGCGCCGTCTGCAGGATCGTGGTGCCCGGGCGGTGCTCGGTGGTCTCGACCCGCCCGGCGAGGTCGATGGTGACCTGTGACCCCACCGCCGTCGAGAAGGGGGGTACGGGCTCGGGGACCAGCTCGGTCGGGGTGAAGCGCTCGATGTGGATCTGCTCGGGGGCGACGCCGCCCGAGAGGAGGGCCTCCTCCACGATGTCCATGAACGGACCCGGCCCGCAGACGTAGAACTCCGAGCCCCAGTTGACGCTGGCGACGTCGCGCACGGCGTCGGGCTGCACGAGCCCGCGCTCGGCGTCGAGGTGGTGGGTGACCGTGAGGCGGTCGCCGTGCTGCGCGCCGAGCGCGTCGAGCTCGGCGCGGAAGATGATCGAGTCGTGGTCCCGGTTGGCGTAGAAGAGGCGTACCTGCCGGGCGGTGGACGAGAGCGCCGTCTTGAGGAGCGAGTGCACCGGTGTGATCCCACTGCCCGCGCTGAACGCGACCACGTCCTCGTCACTCGCGGTGAGGCGGAAGACGCCGGCCGGCCGGGTCACCTCCACGACGTCGCCGGCACCCAGGTGGTCGTGCACGAAGTTCGACACCACGCCACCGGGCGTCCGTTTGACGGTCACCACCATGTCCCGGTCGACCGCGGGGGAGGACGACATGGAGTAGCACCGTAGGTGCGGCTGCCCGTCGACCCGGACCCGGAAGGTGCAGAATTGCCCGGCTTCGTAGGCGAAGGCCGGCCGGAGGTCGTCGGGCAGCTCGAGCACGTACGAGTTGGCGTCGGCGGTCTCGCGGATCACCCGGGCGACGCGCAGCGGATGGAAGGCATGGTCGTGCGCCGCGCCGGTCCCACCTGCCACTGGACGCGAAACCGCCATGCTTCTTTACGATAACGGAGTTCTCATCCACGGGCAACGAGGCTGGCTCAGGCCGGGGAGCCGTGCAAGAGTGCTGTCCGGTCGAGAGTGCGGTCCGGACGAGAGTGCGGTCCGGACGAAGGAGGACGCGTGGGGGAGCCGGCGGGCACGGGCGGGGATAGGTGGGCGCTGCGCTCCGTGCCCGAGGACCTGGAGCGGCGCTACGTCGCCGAGGGCTGGTGGAACGACGCCACCCTCGGGTCCACGGTGGCCGACGGCCTGACCCGCCTCGGCGGGACGGCCTTCCAGGTGCACTCGAAGGTCCGGCCCTGGACCGGCACGTTCGCCGACGTCGACCGTGCGGCGCGCTCGCTGGCGGCCGCGCTGCGCTCGAGGGGCGTGGGACCGGGCCAGGTCGTCGTGATCCAGCTCCCCAACTGGGTCGAGGCCGGCATCGCGTTCTGGGCCGCGGCCTACCTGGGCGCCGTCGTCATCCCGATCGTCCACTTCTACGGGGCCAAGGAGGTGGAGTACATCCTCGGGGCCACGTCGCCCGACGTGGTGATCACCGCCGAGCGGTTCGGCCACAACGACTACCTGGCGGTGTACGCCGAGCTGCTCGGCCGCCGGCCCGTCCCGCTGTGGCTGGTGGTGGGCGACTCGAGGGACCGGGAGCTCCCGGCGGGGGCGACCCGGCTCGCCTCCCTGCTGGACGCCGATCCGATCAGCGGCCCGGTCGCGGTCGACCCACGCACGCCGGCCCTCGTGGGCTTCACGTCCGGGACCACACGCGACCCGAAGGGCGTCGTCCACTCGCACCGGACGATCGGCTGCGAGACGCGCCAACTCGACTACATGTTCCCCAAGGGCGGGCCCCCGTCCATCACCGGTGCGCCCGTCGGCCACTTCATCGGCATGTTGAACGCATTCCTCGTGCCCCTGCTCCGGACGCGCCCGGTCCACCTGATCGACGTATGGGACCCGGCCGAGGTGCTGCGCCTCATGCTCGACGAGGACCTCGGTGTGGGCGGCGGGGCGACCTACTTCCTCACCAGCCTGCTCGACCACCCGGACTTCACCCCGGCGCACCTGGCGCAGATGCCCTTTGCCGGGCTCGGTGGCTCGCCGGTCCCGGTCGCCGTCACCGAGCGGGCCACCCGGCTGGGCATCCGGATGTTCCGGTCGTACGGCAGCACCGAGCACCCCTCCATCACCGGGTGCCTGCTCGACGATCCCGAGGTCAAGCGGCTGACGACCGACGGGCACCCGTTGCCGGGGGTGGAGCTGCGGCTCACCGACGACGGCGAGATCCTCAGCCGCGGGCCGGACTGCTACGTCGGTTACACCGACGACGAGCTCACGGCGCGCGTCGTCGACGCCGACGGGTGGTACCACACGGGCGACGTCGGCGTGCTCGATGCCGAGGGGTACCTGACCATCACCGATCGCATCTCCGACGTCATCATCCGGGGAGGCGAGAACATCAGCGCGGCGGAGATCGAGGAGCTCGTGGCGGGCCTGCCCGCGGTGGCCGAGGTCTGCGTCGTCGCCGCGCCCGACGACCGGCTCGGGGAGCACGCGGCCGCGCTGGTGCGGGTCCGCGAGGGCATGACGCCACCGACGCTCGAGCAGGTCCGCGCGCACCTGGCCGAGGCCGGCCTCGCCCGGCAGAAGTGGCCCGAGTCGGTCACCGAGGTCGTCGACTTCCCGCGCACCGCCTCGGGCAAGGTGCAGAAGTTCCGGCTCCGGCAGCAGCTGCGCCAGGGGGGCCTCGAGACGCCCGGCGGTGAAAACGCTATTCTTGGAAAACAGTAGTCTTCCTCTAATCCCCTCGACGCGAAGGAATTCCCCATGACAGTGGTGGCCACGCAGGGGCTCGGCGCCACGGTCGGGGTCCAGGTCGTCGGCGTCGACCGCGACCGGCTGCTCCAGGACGACGCGCTGCCGGCCTTCGTACTCGAGACCCTCGAGGCCCACGGCGTCCTCGTCTTCCGTGACCTGCACGTCGACGATGCGACGCAGGTGGCGTTCAGCAAGCGGCTGGGACGCGTCGAGGTCTTCGGCAAGGGGGAGAACCCCGAGATCTTCAGGATCACGCTCGACCCGGCCAAGAACCCGATGGCCGCCTACCTGCGCGGCACGTTCGACTGGCACATCGACGGCTGCACCGACGACGTGCCGATCATGGCGACGATCCTCAGCGCGCACGCCGTGGCCGAGTCGGGCGGGGAGACCGAGTTCGCCAGCACCTACACGGCGTTCGACGATCTCAGTGACGAGGAGAAGCAACGCTGCCTGTCCCTGCGCGTCGTGCATTCCTTCGAGGCCGCGCAGCGCATGATCAACGACGACCCCTCCCCCGAAGAGCTCGCCCTCTGGCGGAGGCGACCGTCCAAGGAGCACCCCCTGGCCTGGACGCACGTCTCGGGTCGCCGGTCCCTGGTGCTGGGCGCGACCACCTCGCACGTGGCCGGCATGGACGTCGACGAGGGCCGGGCGCTGCTGGCGGACCTGTTGGCACGGGCGACCGCGCCCGAGCGTGTGTACCGCCACGAATGGGCCGTCGGGGACCTGGTCATCTGGGACAACCGCGGCGTGCTGCACCGGGCGTGCCCGTACGACCCGACGTCAGCCCGGGACATGCATCGCACGACGCTGCACGGAGAGGAGCCCATTCAGTGACAACAGAGCGAACGGCAATCGTGACGGGGGGCGCGTCCGGTATCGGGCTCGCCATCGCCGAACGGCTCGCCCACGACGGCAACGCCGTCGCCATCTTCGACCGGGACGGGGCGGCCGCCGCCACCGCGGCGGCCAAGATCGAGGCGCAGGGCGGCACCGCCATCGGCGTCGAGGTCGACGTGACGGACCGCGCGCGGATCGATGCCGGCGTGACCACGGTCCGCGAGCGGCTGGGCCGGCCGACCATCCTGGTCAACAGCGCCGGTCTGGACGGCTTCGACCCGTTCCTCAAGATCACCGCCGAGAAGTGGAACCGCATCCTGGCCGTCAACCTCACCGGCACGTTCGACTGCTGCCAGGCGGTCGTGCCCGACATGATCGAAGAGGGGTGGGGCCGCATCGTGAACATCTCGTCGTCGAGCGCCCACGGCGGCCAGCCGCTCATGACGCACTACGTGGCCTCGAAGGCCGGTGTCATCGGCTTCACCAAGGCGCTGGCACTCGAGCTCGGGCCGAAGGGGATCACGGTCAACACGATCCCGCCGGGTTTCATCGACACCCCCATGCTCCGGGCCTCCGAGAGCAAGGGGCGCCTGGGGGAGGGCGTCGAGCATCACGCCGCGCTGACCCCGGTCCGCCGGGTCGGGCGGCCCGAGGACATCGCGGCGGCGTGTGCCTTCCTCGTCAAGGACGAGGCGAGCTACGTCACCGGCCAGGTGATCGGGGTCAACGGCGGGCGGAACACCTGAGATGGCGCGCCTCACGCCCCTCCCGCCGGGCGAATGGCCCGACTCCATGCGCGACGCTTTCGCGCCGCTGCGGCCGGCCGACGCCCGTCATCCCCTCCCCGAGACGAAGGGCCGGCCCAAGGCGCTGAACGTCCTCGGCACCCTGGCCCTGCACCCCGAACTGACGAAGGCCTTCAACACCTTCAACGGGTACATCCTCTTCTCGTCGACGTTGGCGCCGCGTGAGCGCGAGCTGCTCGTCCTCCGGGTCGCCTCGGTCCGCCAGTCGGCCTACGAGTGGGAGCAGCACCGCGTGCTGGCGGCGGACGCCGGCCTCGGGCCCGACGAGGTGGAGCGGATCGCCCAGGGCCCGGACGCCCCCGGCTGGTCCCCACTGGACCGGGCGATGCTCTCGGCGGTGGACGACCTGATCGGCGACGCCGAGATCTCGGACGGGACCTGGCAGGCCCTGGCCGCCGAGCTCGACGAGCAGCAGCTGATGGACCTGGTCTTCACGGTCGGCGCCTACGACCTCCTGGCCATGGCCTTCCGCTCCTTCGGGGTCGAGCTCGACGAGGATCTACTGCGGAAATAGGGTTCTCCGAATAGAAGATCTCTGATATCGTGAACCGTCTCGGATCTGAACTGGAGGAAGGTCATGGCGCATTTCGCGAAGCCGGACGCGGGCAGCTGGACGGAGCACTACCCCGAGCTCGGCACCGCCCCGGTCTCCTACGAGGACTCCATCTCACCGGAGCACTACGAGCTCGAGCGCAAGGCCATCTTCGCCCGGACCTGGCTGAACGTCGGACGGGTCGAGCAGATCCCCCGCACCGGCAGCTACTTCACCCGGGAGATCCACGCCGCCGGGACCTCCGTCGTGGTCGTCCGGGGGAGGGACGGGGAGATCCACGCCTTCCACAACATCTGCCGTCACCGCGGCAACAAGTTGGTCTGGAACGACTACCCGGGCGAGGAGACCAAGGGGACCTGCCGGCAGTTCACGTGCAAGTACCACGGGTGGCGCTACTCCACCGAGGGTGAACTGACCTTCGTCCAGCAGGAGTCGGAGTTCTTCGACCTCGACAAGGAGGACTACGGGCTCGCCGCCGTCCAGGTCGAGACGTGGGAGGGGTTCATCTTCGTCAACCTGAACCCCGACAACACCACCTCGGTGCACGACTACCTCGGAGAGCTCGGCGCCGGGCTCGCCGGCTACCCGTTCGACGAGATGACGCAGGTCTACAAGTACCGCGCCAACGTCGGCAGCAACTGGAAGCTGTTCATCGACGCCTTCGCCGAGTTCTACCACGCGCCCGTGCTCCACGCGAAGCAGGCGACGGCGGAGGAGTCCCGCAAGCTGTCCGGTGTCGGGTTCGAGGCGCTGGCCTACGCGCTCGACGGGCCGCACGGCATGGTGTCGTCGTGGGGTGGCATGTCCCCACCGAAGGACCTCAACATGGTCAAGCCGATTGAGCAGGTGCTCCACAGTGGTCTCTTCGGACCGTGGGACCGGCCCGACATCGAGGGCATCGACACGCTGCCCCCGGCGCTGAACCCGGCGCGGCACAAGGCCTGGGGGGTGGACTCGTTCGTGCTCTTCCCCAACTTCATGCTCCTCGTGTGGGCACCGGGCTGGTATCTCACGTACCACTACTGGCCGACCTCCTACAACTCGCACGTCTTCGAGGGCACCCTCTACTTCGTGCCCCCCAAGAACGCGACGGAGCGGCTCCGTCAGGAGCTCACGGCGGTCACGTTCAAGGAGTACGCGCTCCAGGACGGCAACACGCTCGAGGCGACGCAGACCATGCTCGAGTCGCGTGCGGTCACGGAGTTCCCGCTGAACGACCAGGAGATCCTGCTCCGCCACCTGCACAAGACGGCCCGTGACTACGTGGCCGAGTACCAGACGACGACACCGGTCCGGATCTCGGCCGTCTCCTGAGAGAGGGAACGACTTCGAATGCCAACCTTTCCCGCCGACTTCGCCGAGCTCGAGCCGTTCGCCGACTGGTCGCTCGCCACCGAGAGTGAGCGCTATGCCAAGCGGCTCTCGAGCACCATGGACGAGCTCCAGGCGTTCTACGACGCCGCCTTCCCCCGCCTCGCCGACGCGCTGGCCCACCTCGATGCGTTGGAGCTGGACGCGCTGCCCGACGACGCCACCCGTCTGCTCTGGCTGTGCTACTCGCTCGTCAACGCCTCGTTCCCCGTCGAGGTGTGGCGCCAGCCGCGGGTCCCCGACAGCGGCGCCGCCAGCATGGACATGCTCATTGAGCCGGCCGTCTGACCCACGGCGGGCATGGTCGCCGACGGGCCGGTGACCGCATCGGTCGCGGCCTGGAGGGCATACCTGGAAACCGAGTTCTTGTAAGTGAATAGTTGCTTACTTCCGTTGAGAGATCCGAGATGTCCCTCAGCCTGAAGTACGCTCTACCGAGTGATGGAGAATGAGCTGGCCACCGCGGAGTCTTCGGAAAACGACGGGCTGAGCTGGAGAGATCTGGCCGTCGCCCGGTCGCTGGACTCGGCACGCCTGCGGGCCGAGAGCCGAGTGCAGCGCTTCCTCGACGCCGCGATCGAGCTCCTGAACGCCGGCTCCGGGAAGGACTTCACGGTCCAGGAGGTCGTCGAGCGCTCCGGTCAGTCGCTGCGCAGCTTCTACCAGTACTTCAGCGGGAAGCACGAGCTCCTGCTGGCCCTGTTCGAGGAGTCCGTCCGCTCGACCGCCGACCATCTCCGTCACGAGGTCACCGGCGAGGGCGAGCCCATCGACCGACTGCACCGCTTCGTGGTGGAGTACTACGGCCTGTGCCGGCCGGCGGGGGACGGGAAGGCCACGCTGAGCGTGCGGCCCATCCTCATGGCCGAGTTCGCGCAGCAGCTGCTGACGACGCATCCGAAGGAGGCCGCTCGGGCCTTCGCCCCGCTCGTGGCGCTGTTCGACGAGCTGCTCGACGAGGCGGTTTCCGCCGGCGTCGTTCGTGACGACCTGCGGTCCGGACCGATCGTCGGTGTCGTGCTCGAGGTGATCATGTTCAACGCGTTCTCGGTGACGATCAGTGGCTCGTCGGTCCGGGGCGACGACGACGGCACGGCCGAGGAGCTGTGGAAGTTCGTCGTCCAGGGCATCGGCACCGGTCCCCGGTCCTGATCGACCCACGGGCGGGCATCGACCGCCCGTCCCCCCCCATTCCGAGACCGCTAATTGGTGGTCGCACCCTCCAGGTGGAACACCTTGCCACCCTTCATGACGAAGCGGACGTCCTCGGTCACACCGATGTCGTTGAGGGGGTCGCCCGGCACGGCGATGACGTCGGCGAGGAGACCGGCCTGGAGCCGGCCGCGGTCGTCGACGTCGATGAGCTCCGCGGCGACAGTGGTCGCGGCGCGGATGGCGCCCAGTGGCGTCATCCCCCGATCGACAAGGGCGATGAGCTCCTTGGCGTTCCGGCCGTGGGGGATCGCCGGGGCGTCCGTCCCACAGGCGATGCGGGCGCCGCGGGCGACGGCCTTCCGGATGGTCTCCTTGGCCCGCGGGAACACCTCGGCCGCCTTCGCCTGGAGCTCGGGCGCGGCATGGGACACGTCCATGCCGTCGGCCAGGTACGTGGTCGGCACGAGGAAGGTCCCGCGCGCAATGAAGAGGTCCAGCGTCTCGTCGGTCATGAGTGACCCGTGCTCGATGCAGTCGAATCCGGCCTCGAGGGCGGCGCGGATGCCGTCGTCGCCGTGCGCGTGGGCGGCCACCTTGAGGCCGGCGCGGTGCGCCTCGTCCGCGATCGCCCGGAGCTCCTCGTCGGAGTACTGCTGCGCCCCGGCCGGACCGGTGTGCGACATCACACCACCCGAGGCACAGACCTTGATGACCTGGGCGCCGTATTTGATCTGGTAGCGCACCGCCTTGCGCACCTCGCTGACGCCATTGGCGATGCCCTCTTCGACGGTCAGCGGCATGATGTGCGGGGCGAACGCCTGGAACATCGTCGGATCGAGGTGGCCGCCCGTCGGGCAGATGGCATGCCCCGCCGGCACCACCCGCGGCCCGTCGATCCACCCGAGGTCGATCGCCTTCTTCAACGCGACGTCGAGCAGGAGGCCACCGGTCTGAATGAACAGCCCCAGGTTGCGGACGGTCGTGAACCCGGCCCGCAGGGTGCGGCGGGCGTTGGCCACGGCGCGCAGCGTCCGCACGGCGGGGTCGTCCTGCACGGCGGTGAGCGGGCTGCGGTGGTCGGGGCCGCCCAGGAGGAGGTTCACCTCCATGTCCATCAGCCCGGGGAGGAGAGTCAGGTCGCCGAGGTCGATCACGGTCGCATCGTCGGGGACGTTCTTGGGCGCCACCTCGGTGATCCGCTCGCCGTCGACGAGAAGGCTCCCCGGCACCAGCTCACCCTGGTCGACGTCGAGCATGCGAGCGCTGCGCAGGTGGATGCGCTGCGGCGTCTGAGAGCGGGCCATGATGTCCTCCTCCGAGGGTGCGAAAGCAGTATTTCCTCTGGCGAGATACCGCGTTGCTGAATTGCGCGAGTGAAGATACCGTAGCAAGCCGAAAAGTCTCTAGGGGAGGTCGGGAGTGACAGCTGTCCTTGAGGGCGTCGTCGTCCTCGAAGTGGCCGAGCACACGTTCGTGCCGGCGGCCTCGGCGCTGTTGGCCGACTGGGGCGCCACGGTGATCAAGATCGAGCCGATTGAGCGCGGGGACGCCATGCGCGGCCTCGCCGCCACCGGCGTGGTGTCGATCGGTGGGGGCGTGCATGCGCTGCTCGAGCACTCCAACCGCGGCAAGCGCAGCCTGGCTCTCGATCTCAGCACACCCGAAGGGCTCGAGATCCTCTACAAGCTCGCGGCCACCGCCGACGTGTTCTTGACCAACAAGCTCCCGCGGGTGCGCAAGAAGCTCACGATCGAGCCCGAGGACATCCGGGCGCACAACCCGAACATCATTTACGTGGCCGGCACGGGACAGGGCGAGCGCGGCCCGGACGCCGACAAGGGTTCCTACGACTCGCTCTCCTTCTGGTTCCGCGCCGGCGTCTCCATGGGGGTGAAGCCGGCGGATTCCGATCGGTTGCCGGGACCACCCGGGCCGGGCTTCGGCGACTCCATCGGGGCCATGACGATCGCCGGCGGCATCATGGGGGCGCTGTTCCACCGGGAGCGGACGGGTGAAGCCACCACGGTCGACGTCTCGCTGCTCGGGACCGGGATGTGGGCCATGGGTCAGGCCTTCGCGCTGTCGCTCGTGAGCAACACCCCGTGGGGCGGCCCGCCGTCCAACGCGCCACGGCTGAACCCGCTGGTGCGCAACTACACGACCAAGGACGAGCGTTCCCTGTCCTTCTGCTGTCTCCAGGCCAGCCGGTACTGGGCCGAGCTCGCGGCCGTGGTCGGGCACCCGGAATTGGCCACCGACCCCCGCTTCGCCGACCACGCCGGCCTGATTGAGAACAGCCTGGAGGGGCAGAAGCTCCTCGAGGCGGCCTTCGCCGAGCACACGGTGGCCGAGTGGCGCGAGCGCCTGGCCGACTTCACCGGCCAGTGGTGCGTCGTGCAGGACACGCTCGAGTGCGCGGTCGACCCGCAGAGCATCGCCAACGGGTACATGCAGGAATGCGAGACCGCGGAGGGGGTGCCCTTCAAGCTGGTCGCCTCCCCGGTGCAGTTCGGCGGGGAGCCCTCGCCCGTCCGGCGCGCGCCCGAGTACAACGAGCACGGGGACGCGATCCTCGAGGAGCTCGGGATCGACTGGGATACCATCGTGGACCTGAAGGTCCGCTCCGTCGTCGGCTAGGACACCATCTTCCTCAGGAGGACACACACACATGACACTGTTCGATGCATTCCGCTACGACGGGAAGCGGGTCCTCGTGGTCGGTGGCGCCACGGGCATGGGCGCGGCCGCGGCCGAGCTGGTGCAGGACGCCGGCGCCGAGGTCGTGGTGATGGACTTCGCGGACGTCAAGCTCCCCGGAGCGAAGGCCATCCACGTGAACCTGGCCGACAAGGACTCCATTGACGCCGCCGTCGACGAGTGCGGCGGCCCGGTGCACGCGCTGTTCTCCTGTGCCGGGGTGGCCGACGGGACACCCGGGATCGAGAAGATCAACTTCGTGGGGCACCGCCACCTCATCGACCGCATGCTGGCGGGCGGCATGCTGTCCCGCGGCTCGGCCATCGGCTTCATCTCCTCCGCCGCCGGCCTGGGCTGGGAGCCGAACCTCGCCGAGATCAACGACTACCTCGACACGCCCGATTTCGAGTCGGGCTCGGCCTGGGCGATCGAGCACGGCTACGCCGACTACTTCCACTCCAAGCAGGCGGTCTGCGCCTACGTGGCCCGGCAGGCCTTCTCGCTGCTCAAGCAGGGCATCCGCATCAACGCGATCTGCCCGGGGCCGACCGACACGCCCCTGGCGCAGGCGAACAAGGAGATGTGGCTGGGGTTCGGTGCCGACTTCCGCGAGGAGGCGGGCATCGAGGCCTCCACGCCGCTCGAGCAGGCCTACCCGCTCGTGTTCCTGTGCAGCGACGCCGCCGCGGCGATCTCGGGGATCACCCTGATCAGCGACGTCGGCTACATCAGCTCCGGCATCACCGAGTCGTTCCCGCCGGCCACGGCCGCGGCCGGCTTCCTCCTCGGCCGGATGTAGCCCGGGGCCGGCTCAGGCCGGCCTCCGGGGCGTGACCGCCACCGAGGGGATGCTGGCGCTCGCGCCACAGCGGAGCACGAGGTCCACGACACGGATCAGCTCGTCGACCTCCATCAGCGAACCGCTGAGGAGATTCCGTTCCTGCCACATCGGATGGAACTGCGCCATGAGCCCCATGTCCCATTCGTTGATGAACTCGGTCATGGAGTGTCCCTCGCCTCCGGCGCAGTCGCCGACGACGATGCGGGTGAAGCCGATCAGTGGGTGCTCGGCCTGCCACGCCTCGACCATGGTCCCGAGCGCCGCCTTGCTCGCCGCGTAGACCCCGAGCCCCGGCCACGGCGAGGTCAGCGACCCGTTCACCGACGACAGGTAGGCCGCCACACCGCGCGACTCGGTGAGATGCGGGACAGCCGCGGCCGTGATCAGGGCCGCGCCGATCACATTCGTGTCGAACGTGCGGTGCCAGGCCTCCGCGTCCATGTCGACCAGTGGTCCCAGCGGAGCGACACCCGGCGCGTAGAGGAGGGCATCGATCCCCCCCATGCCGCCCACCGCCTCCTCAATCGCAGCCTGGCACGACGCGGCGTTGGTGGCGTCACAGGCGATGGCGAGGGCACCGGGGCCGGCCTCCTTGGCCGCGTCCACGAGCCGGTCGTGACGCCGGGCGAGCAGGGCCACGGTGGCGCCGCGCTGGCCGAGCCCGATCCCGATGGAGCGCCCGAGACCGCTCGAGGCGCCGACGATCACTGTTCTCATGCGTGCATTCTCCTTGTTCGGTACCGGGCCGTGTCGTGGTCAGGCGGTCACTGCGGGCAGCCGCTCCCAGCCGCGCACGGTCGACGTCCGGGCCTGGACCGCATTGTCCCAGTCGATCTCCCATGACGGGAACCGCTTCAGCACCTCTTCGAGGGCGATGCGGCCCTCGAGCCTGGCCAACGCGGACCCGAGGCAGAAGTGGATGCCGTAGCCGAAGGCCAGCTGGCGGTCGATGGTGCGGTGGATGTCGAATCGATCGGCGTCGGGGAACCGGCGCCCGTCACGGTTGGCCGACGCGGTCAAGAGGAGCAGGGCACTTCCCTCCGGCACGACCCGTCCGTGGTGCTCGACGTCGCGAGTCACGTAGCGGGCCTGGACCGGTGACGGGGACTCGTAGCGGAGCAGCTCCTCTATGGCGTTCGGGACCAGGTCCGGTCGCTCTCCCAACTCCGCGCGCTGGTCCGGGTGCTCGGCCAGGACCTTGCCCGTCCACCCGATCAGGCGCGCCGTCGTCTCGTTGCCCGCCGCCGCCAGGAGGTTCACGTAGCCCAGCACCTCAGGCCGGCTCAGCCGGCGGGTGGTGCCGGTCTCGTCCTCGTACTCGGCCTGGAGAAGCTCGGTCATGAGGTCGTCCGAGGGGTTGCTGGCCCGCCACTCGATGTACTCCTCGAAGACGCTGCCCTGGCTGATGCTCTCGTCGTACCTGGCCTCGAAGTCCGGCATGGAGCTCTCCGTGAGCCGCAGCCCGTCATCGATGCGGTCGCGGATGGCCTCCTGGTCCTGCTCGGGAATGCCCAGCAGCATGCCGATGGTGCGCATGGGCATCTGGGCGCCGAGGTCCTCAATGAAGTCGAAGCGGCCCGTCCCGACGAGGGGGTCGAGGCTCCGCGCGCAGAACTCCCGCACCTTGGGCTCGAGCGCGTTGATGTTGCGGGGCGTGAAGACGCGGGCGAGGAGACGGCGGTGCAGGTGATGGGCGGGCGGGTCCTCGAAGATGATGGACCCCGGAGGGATCTCCATGCCGCTCTTGATGAGCTCCAGGACGGTTCCCTTGCTCGAGACGTAGGTCTCCCAGTCGAGCGAGCACCGGTCGACGTCCTCGAACCGGCTGAGCGCATAGAAGTCGTACCGCTCGTTGTAATAGAGGGGCTGCTCGTCGCGCAGCCGTTTCCACACGGGGTACGGGTCCGAGTCGATCTCGAAGTCGTACGGGTCGTAGTAGATGTCGGAATCCATCACGGTCATGGCTGCCCCCATCTGCGGCGGTGACGTTTGTCGGCGAGTCGCGCGTGTGCCGTCGGGCGGCGGGGCCGGGGCTGCGGCCGTCGGGTCGGACCCATGGACGAACATCCGTTCGCACCGGCTCCGGGCCCGCCGTGCAGGCACGTGGCCTCACCGCTTTTCGGTGTGCAGAACTAGCTTCGCACAAAAGGAAGAAGTGTGTTCTCGGATGCGGTCCGGTCAGGGGAGCGCGGGCCTCCCCGGGGGTCCCGGGATGGGCCGAGGAGCTGGCAGATCGAGGGCAGAAATAGTACTCTCGCCCAGGAGCATCATCGTTCTCATCTTGGAGGATCGGGGAACCCGTCATGGCCACCACCACACCGAGCATCCCCCTGTTCGACGCAGACAACCACCTCTACGAGACGCGCGACGCGTTCACCAAGTTCCTGCCCGAGCGGTACAAGGGTGCGATCGAATACGTGGACGTGCACGGCCGGACCAAGATCGTGGTCCGTGGGGTGATCAGCAACTACATCCCGAACCCGACGTTCGACGTCGTGGCCCGCCCCGGTGCGCAAGAGGAGTACTTCCGGGTCGGGAACCCCGAGGGAAAGAGCCGGCGCGAGATCTTCGGGGAGCCCATGAAGTCCATCCCCGCCTTCCGCGACCCGGCGTCGCGGCTCGCGCTGATGGACGAGCAGGGCATCGACCGCGCCCTGATGTTCCCCACCCTGGCCAGCCTCATTGAGGAGCGCATGCGGGACGCGCCCGAGCTCACGCACGAGGTGATCCACAGTCTGAACCAGTGGCTGTACGAGACGTGGTCGTTCGACTACGAGGGCCGGATCTTCGCCACGCCGATCATCACCCTGCCCATCGTGGAGCGTGCGATCGAGGAGCTCGACTGGGTCCTCGAACGCGGCGCCCGGGTCGTCCTCATCCGGCCCGCGCCGGCGTACGGCTTCCGCGGCCCCCGCTCCTTCGGCAAGGAGGAGTTCGACCCCTTCTGGCAGAAGGTGGTCGACCACGACGTGCTGGTGGCCATGCACTCCTCGGACAGCGGGTACGAGCGGTATGCGAACGACTGGGAGGGCAGCGACTCCGAGATGCTCCCGTTCCAGCCCCAGGCCTTCCGGATGCTCTCGGCCTGGCGACCGGTCGAGGACTCCGTGTCGGCGCTGATCTGCCACGGCGCCCTGTCCCGCTTCCCCGCCCTCAAGGTGGCGGTGATCGAGAACGGCAGCAGCTGGGTCGCACCGCTCCTCAAGAACCTGGCCGACGTGTACAAGAAGATGCCGCAGGACTTCCTGGAGAACCCGGTCGACGTGTTCAAGCGCAACATCTACATCAGCCCCTTCTGGGAGGAGGATCTCGGCGAGCTGGCCGAGCTCACCGGGGTGGACCACGTGCTGTTCGGGTCCGACTACCCGCACCCGGAGGGCCTGGCCGACCCCGTGAGCTACGTGGACGAGCTGCGAGGCCTCGACGAGGAGTCGGTGCGCAAGATCATGGGCGGGAACCTCGCCACGTTGCTCAACGTGTCCGAGGCCGCCACTCGATGACGGCGCGCGGGGATGGCCCGTCGCCGACCATCCCGGCGCTCCTCGCTGCTGCCGCTCGCCGGTTCGGGCAGCGCCCTGCGGTCGGGGATGGCCCGACCCGGCTGACGTACGACGAGCTCTTCGATCAGGCGCGCACGTTCGGGGCCGCACTCGTCGACGCCGGCACGGAGCCGGGCGACCGCGTGGCCATCTGGGCCTTCAACAGTGCCGAGTGGATCGTGGCCGTGCTCGGCCTCTCTCTGGCCGGCGCGGTCCTCGTCCCGATCAACACCCGCTTCAAGGGCCGCGAGGCGGTGGACATCCTGTCCCGGAGCCGGGCCCGAGCCCTGGTGACGGTGACGGACTTCCTCGGGACCGACTACGTCGCCATGCTCCGCGCGACCGGTGTCGACCTCCCTGACCTCGAGACGATCGTCGTGGCCCGCGGGCCGGCCGCGGAGGGTACCGAGGGTTGGGCGGCGTTCCTGGCGTGGGCCACCGACGCCGACCGGTCGGAGGTCGACCGGCGGTGCACCGACACCGGACCGGACGACCCGTCCGACATCCTCTTCACGTCGGGGACGACGGGACTGCCCAAGGGCGTGGTGATGTCCCACCGCCGGACGCTGCGCGTCGCCACGGACTGGGTCGAGATGACCGGGTTGTGCGCCGACGACCGCTACTTGATGGTCAACCCCTACTTCCACATGTTCGGGTTGAAGGCGGGGATCCTGGCCTGCGTGGCCAGCGGCGCACTCATGCTCCCAGAGGCGGTGTTCGACGTCGACCGGGTCCTGGGCCGTGTCGAGGCCGAGAGGGTCAGCGTGCTCCCCGGGTCGCCGACCGTCTACCAGTCCATCCTCGATCATCCTGATCGGGGTGGCCATGACATGTCGAGCCTTCGGGTGGCGGTGACCGGTGCGGCCGACATTCCCGTCGAGCTGATCCGACGCATCGACGAGGAGCTGCCGTTCTCGACCATCATCACCGGCTACGGGCTCACCGAGGCCGGCACCGCCGCGGCCACCACGCCCGGTGACGACGTGGAGACGATCGCGACGACGGTCGGACGGCTCCGTCCCGGCTTCGAGCTGCGCATCGTCGGTGAGGGAGACGAGGACGTGCCGGCGGGGGAACCCGGTGAGATCCTGCTGCGCGGGGGCAGCGTGATGGTCGGCTACCTCGACGATCCCGAGGCGACGGCGCGTGCGCTGTCGCCGGACGGCTGGCTGCGCACGGGTGACATCGGGGTGCTCGACGACGCCGGCTGCCTGCGGATCGTCGGCCGTGCCAAGGACATGTTCATCGTCGGCGGCTTCAACGCCTACCCCGCCGAGATCGAGGACGTGCTCCTTCGCCATCCCGGCGTCGCCCAGGCCGCCGTCATCGGGGTCCCCGACGAGCGCCTCGGCGAGGTGGGGATGGCCTTCGTGGTCCCCCGATCGGACGACGTGTCGAGCGCGGCGATCATCGAATGGTGCCGCGACGAGATGGCGAACTACAAGGTCCCCAGGGCGGTGCAGCTGGTCGACGAGCTCCCCATCAACGCGACCGGCAAGGTGATGAAGGACGCGCTGCGGGAGCAGGCGCTGCAGAGGCGCTCCGAGGTCCCGGGGTGAGCGAGGAGCCGTCGTCGGGGCTCTCCGCCCTGGCCAGCCTGCGGGTCGTCGAGTTGGGCGTCTGGGTCGCCGCGCCGTCCGCCGCGGCGCTGTTGGCCGACTGGGGCGCCGACGTGATCAAGGTCGAGGCCCCGACGGGTGACCCCATGCGACAGGTGTTCGGGTCGTTGGGCATCGACAGCGACATGCCCAACCCGGCCTTCTCGCTCGACAACCGCGGGAAGCGAAGCGTCGTGCTGGACCTGCGCCAGCCCGAGGGCCGGGAGCATCTCGAGGATCTCCTCGCCACGGCCGACGTGTTCATCAGCAACCTCAGACCGGACGCGCTCGACGGCCTCGGGCTGGAGCCGGCGGCGACCGTCGGGCGCCATCCTCATCTCGTGTACTGCAGCATCAGCGGCTACGGGCTGCAGGGGACCGAGCGGAACCGTCCGACCTATGACATCGGGGCCTTCTGGGCCCGTTCCGGGCTCTCCATGCAGATGGCCGACCACGAGGGCACGCCGCTGAACGCGCGAGGCGGCATCGGTGACCACATCACGGGGCTCGCTGCGCTGGGCGGGCTGCTCGCCGCCGTGCTGGAGCAGCGGGCCACGGGCCGGGGGCGGGTCGTGGAGGTGTCGCTGCTCCGCACCGGCGCCTACGTCCTGGGATGGGATCTCGGATTGCAGATGACGCTGGGCAAGGTCGCCCGCGCCGAGCCGAGGGAACGCAACCAGGCACCGCTCATGAATCCCTACCGCGCCGCCGACGGCCGGTGGTTCTTCTTCACCGGACTCGAGGCGTCCCGGCACATCGACGCGGTGTGCCGCGCCCTCGGTCGCCCCGACCTGGCCGAGGACCCGCGCTTCGCCGATGCATCGGCCATCCGGCGGCACCGGGTGGAGATCATCGCCGTACTCGACGAGATCATCGCGGGGCGTCCCCTGTCCGAGTGGGCGGAGCGCTTCGAGCGCGAGGGCGTCTGGTGGGCGCCGGCGCAGACGCCGGCGGAGGTCGTCGAAGACCCGCAGCTGCTGGCCAACCATGGGCTGGTCGAGATCGGTGGCGGCGCCTCGGGCACCACCCAGCGCTCGGTCAACGGCCCGGTCAGCTTCTCCGACGTCGCGCCAGGGCCTATCGCACCGGTCCCCTCACTCGGGGAGCACACCGACGAGGTGATCCGGGAGCTCTCCGATCGCGGTGGCGACCGGGCGGGTCACTCGCCGCGCTGAGCGCGGGCGACCAGGCCTCGCGCGATCACCATCCTCTGGATCTCGTTGGTCCCCTCGCCGATGACCATGAGTGGCGCGTCGCGGTAGTAGCGCTCCACGGGCAGGTCAGTCGTGTAGCCGATGCCGCCATGGATCCGCATGGCTTCCATGGAGAGGTCGAGCGCCGTCTCGCTGGCGAACAGCTTGGCCATCCCGGCTTCGACGTCGCAGCGCAGGCCGGCCGTCTTGCGTTCGGCGGCATTGCGGGTCAGGAGGCGTGCCGCCTCGAGCCGGGTCGCCATGTCCGCGATCTTGAGCTGAATCGCCTGGTGCTCGACGATGGGCTTGCCGAAGGTGACCCGCTGCTGGGCGTATTCGAAGGCGGCGTCGAAGGCGGCCCGGGCCACGCCGACTGCCCGCGCCGCGATGTTGATGCGGCCGAGCTCGAGCACGCTGAGGATCTGAGGCAGGCCGCGGCCGGCCTCGCCGAGCAGGTTCGCGGTGGGAATGCGGTGGTCGGTGTACGCCATCTCGACGGTCTCCACGCCGCGGTAGCCGAGCTTGCCCACGTGCTTGCTGACCGAGATCCCTTCGAACCGGGGCCCCGGCTCCTTCTCCACGATCAGGGCGGAGATCCCCTCCTCGGTCCGGGCCGCCAGGGCCACGATGGCGGAGTGCTCCCCGTTGGTGACCCACGCCTTGGTGCCGTTCAGCACGTACTCGTCCCCGTCGCGTTGGGCCCGGCACGAGATGTTGCGGGTGTCACTGCCGGCGTCGGGCTCGGACAGCGACAGGGCCCCCCGGCGTTCGCCGGAGGCCATGAGGGGCAGCCACCGCTGCTTCTGTTCCTCGCTCCCGTGCGCCAGGATCAGCGTGGCGGCCATCGTGTGGGTGTTCACGATGCCGGTCAGGCTCATCCAGCCGTACGCCAGCTCCTCAATGACCCCGATGTAGGTGAGGAGGTCGAGACCGAGCCCTCCGTAGGCTTCGGGGATGGTCACGCCGAACAGGCCCAGCTCGCGCATCTGCGCCACGATGTCGGCGGGGAAGCGGTCCTCGCGCTCGAGCTCGGGTGCGACGGGGACGACCTCACGGGCGACGAACCGCCGGACGGTCTCGATGATCTCCCGTCGCACGTCGTCGAGGTCATCCACGCTCATCGAAGGCACTCCCTGCTCGCATCGGAGAAGTGTACATCCGCTGCATGTTGACGCTTGATCTCAAATAGGAGAAGAATGTTTCCGATGGTAGCGGCCGCTATGCACCGGGATCTCGAGGTCGCCGCTGACCGGTTCGGGGGGAGGATCGCCGTGCTGGCCGGCGACGATCGCTGGACGTTCCGCGAGCTCGACGAGCGCAGCGACTCCTTCGCCGCCCACCTCACATCCCGTGGCGTGGGCGCAGGTGATCGTGTGGCGCTGATGACGACCAATCGCGTGGAGTTCATCATCGCGGTGTACGCCGTCAGCAAGCTCGGTGCGGCCGCAGTCCTCCTGAGCCCGGCGTGGAAGTCGACCGAGGTCACCCACGCGCTGCAGTTGACCGGCCCGGTGCACGCCGTGGCCGACGGTGAGGCCGCGTCGCTGCTCACCGAGTCACTCGGAGGCGACCACGTGACGGACTTCGACGACTCGTCGAAGGATCCCTTCGCCGACCGCGGCACCCGCCCGGAACCGGACACGGTGAGCGCAGACGCCGAGGCCATCCTGGTCTTCAGCTCGGGCACGACCGGGCTGCCCAAGGCCGTGCGACACACGCATCGCTCCATGGGCCACGCGACCGTGCACTGGCGTGACGTCCTCGGTCTCGGGCCCGAAGACCGATTCCAGGTGGCCACGCCTCCCTCCCACATCCTCGGTCTGCTCAACCTGCTGACCGCAGTCTCGGCGGGGGCAACGGTGCGGCTGCACCGACGGTTCGACCTCGACGAGGTGCTCGAGCGGATCGCGTCCGAGCGGATGACCCTCGAGATGGCGGTCGCGCCGATCGCGTTGGCGATGGCCAACCACCCGCGGCTCGAGGAGTACGACCTGTCATCCCTTCGCTACATCATGTGGGGGGCCACACCGGTGACCGAGAGCGTCGCCAGGATCGTGACCGAACGGACCGGCGTGCGCTGGTTGCCGGCCTACGGGGCCAGCGAGGTCCCGGTGATCGCGGCGAACCCGGTCCATCGACCCGAGCAGTGGCGACTGGACTCGGCGGGTCTTCCGCCGTCGGGCGTCGAGCTGCGGATCGCCGACCTCGAGAGCGGAGAGGTGCTCGAGCCCGGGGGGATCGGGGAGATCCAGGTGCGCAGCGCCTCCGTCATGGCCGGGTATCTCCCCGACGATGCCACGGCCGACGCGTTCGCCGACGGCTGGTACCGCACGGGTGACGTCGGGTGGCTCGAGCCGGAGGGGTGGGTCCACCTGACCGACCGCTCGAAGGAGATGATCAAGGTCAACGGGTTCCAGGTGGCGCCCGCGGAGCTCGAGGCGGTCCTCCATCAGCACCCGGCCGTCCTCGACTGCGCGGTGTTCGGCATTGAGGACGCCCGGGCCGGCGAGGTGCCCGTCGCCGCGGTGCAGCTCGACCCGGGCCAGCACGTGGGTGACGAAGAGCTCCAGCAGCTCGTCGCCGCGTCGCTGGCGACCTACAAGCACCTTCGTCACGTGGTCATCGTCGACGAGATCCCGCGCCTCCCGTCGGGGAAGGTGCTGCGTCGCACGCTGCGCGACCAGTGGACGCACTCGCTCGCGACACCCGCGCACCGCGACTGATGGACGTTCGCCTGTCCCAGGAGCAACAAGCCCTTCGCGATTCGGCCGCCCAGGTCGTCGACCGGCTCGCCCCCCGGGCCGTCGGCCAGATCGGCGATGCCGCACGGATGGCCACGCTGGACGCTGCCGTCGCCGCGTCGGGGTGGTGGGAGCTGCGCACCGCCGTGGACGGCGGGGACAGCCTGGCGTCAGGCGTGGAACCGGCGGTGGTCGCCGAGGAGCTGGGCCGGGGGCTGGCCGACACCCCGTTCCTCGGGCCCACCTTGGCTGCCGAGCTCCGCCGGCTGGCCGGCGCAGCGCCGGGCGACGTGACCGAGACCGTCGCGCTCGACCCCGCCCTCTCGTCGCTGGCCCGGGCCTTCGACGGGACATCACCGGCCGCGGTGGCCATTGACGCGCGGGGTTCGGCGCAGGCACTCCTCCTGGTTCCCGACGGCGAGTGCCACCGACTGGCTCGCGTCGAGCTGCCCGCCGCGCCGGGTGGCCTCGACCTCACCCGCCCCTCCGTGGTCCTCGACCCGTCATCCGACGTCGTGCTCGTCGACGAGCCGGCCGGTCCGATCACGGCGGACGACCTGGCTCGCTGGACCGCCCTGGGCCTCGCCTTGACGTGTGCCGACCTGGTGGGGATCATGCGCGGCGCGGTGGACCTCGCCTCTGCCTACGCGACCGAGCGCCGGCAGTACGGCGCTGCCATCGGTTCGTTCCAGGCCGTGCAGCACATGCTGGCCGACGCGTTCGTCGCCATGGAGGGTTCTCGCAGCATCACGCTGCACGCAGCCTGGGCCGTGGACGCGCTGGCCGCCCCTGAGGCGCTGACGGCGGCCACCCTGGCGAAGGCCTACTGCGCGAGGGCGGCGACCAGCGTGTGCGAGACCGCGATTCAGGTGCACGGGGGCATCGGCAACACCTGGGAGTGCCTGGCCCACGTCTACCTGCGCCGCTCCCTCCTGTCGAGCGACGTCCTGGGCAATGCCGGCGCAAGCCTGATGCACGTGCTCGTCCATCACGACCTGGAGGCCGCCGATGGACTTCGGTGACTCGCTCGAGGAATCGCAATTCCGCCTGCGGCTCCGGGTATGGCTGGTGGACAACAATCCGGGCCTCCCGACGTCCTCCACCGACGACGAGTACTGGGCCGGCATGGCCGCCTGGCACCGGCAGCTCTACGACGCCGGCTTCTTCGGCATGTCCTGGCCCACCGACATCGGCGGGCAAGGATTGTCGTCGGTGCACGAGGTCATCGTCGACGAGGAGCTGGCGGCGGCGGGGGCGCCGCCGCGACCGAGTCTCGGCTACCTGGTCCAGGGCATCCTCGAGCACGGGAGCGACGACATCAAGCGCGGGTTCCTCCCCGGGATCGTCAACGGGCGCGATCGTTGGTGCCAGGGCTTCAGTGAGCCCGACGCCGGCTCCGACCTGGCCTCGTTGCGCACGCGGGCCGACCTCGACGGAGAGGACTACGTCATCTCCGGGCAGAAGATCTGGACGAGCTACTCGGACGAGGCCGAGTGGTGCCTGGTGCTCGCTCGCACCGACCAGGACGCGGCCATGCACCGCGGCATCTCTGCGTTCGCGGTCCCGATGCGCCAGCCCGGCATTCAGCAGCGGCCCCTGAAGATGATCAACGGGGTCACGAAGGAATTCGGCGAGGTGCATTTCGACGGTGCACGCGTGGCGGCGCGGCACATGATCGGTGCGCCGGGCGAGGGCTGGTCGCTGGCGATGACGGTCGTGAGCCACGAACGGGAGCCGGGCGAGCTCGGGTACGTCGCTCGTTACAGCAAGCTCGTGAACGACCTGAGCCGCCGCGTACGGCAGGACCCCGGTGCCTTCAGCGCAGAGCAGGTCCGTGAGCTCGGGTGGGCGATCGTGGAGGTGGAGATGTTGCGGCGCCACGTGCAGCGACGCCTGTCCGATCGCCTCAACGGGATCTCCCATGGCCCCGAGGGATCGGTCGACAAGCTCCTGATGACCTCGGTCGAGCAGGCGGTGGGTCACGCCGCGCTCGCCATCGGCGGGATCGCTCACGGCGGCGGGGACGACACGTGGCTGAACGCGTACCTCTACAGCCGGGCCCAGAGCGTCATGGGTGGGACCTCGCAGATCCAGCGGAACCTCGTGGCTCGCCGGATCCTCGGGCTGCCGGCCTCGTGAGCCCGGCGTCGAGCCCGGAGACCCGTGTGCGGTCGGAACGGATGTTGGGTGTGCTGTGCAACGGCGAATGGCGCCACGATCTGGAGGTCAGATGACTTCGTACGACGTCCCCGATGAGCTCGAAGTCGAGAGCGACGGTCCGGTCCGGATCGTCCGCCTGAACCGGCCCGACCATCTCAACGCGACGAATCACGAGCTCCACAAGGGGCTCGCCGGCCTGTTCCCGCAGATCGACGCCGACGACGAGGCGCGGGCGGTCGTCCTGACCGGGAACGGCCGCGCGTTCTCCGCCGGGGGTGATTTCAGCTACCTCGACGAGCTCGCCACCGACGCCGAGCGCCGCAAGGAGACCCTGGCCCACGGCCGCCAGATCGTGACCGGCATGGTGGCCTGCCGCGTCCCCATCGTGGCCGCCGTCAACGGTCCCGCCGTGGGCCTGGGCTGCAGCCTGGTCGCTCTGTCCGACATCGTCTTCATGGCGGAGAGCGCTCACCTGGCCGACCCGCACGTGGCCATCGGCCTCGTCGCCGCCGACGGTGGCCCGGTGACCTGGCCGCTCCTCATCAGCCTGCAACTGGCCAAGGAGTACGCGCTGACCGGCGACCGCATCCCTGCGACGCGTGCCGCGGCCATCGGCCTCGTGAACCACGTCTGCCCGGATGGGGAGGTGTTCGATCAGGCCCTGGCCTGCGCCCAGCGGATCTCGGCGCTGCCGCGCCGGGCCGTCGAGGACACCAAGCGGGTGCTCAACATGCACCTGGAGCGAGCCGTGCTGGCGACCCTCGACTTCGCACTGAGCGCGGAGGACCGGTCGTTCGTCTCGCCCGAGCTTCGAGCGAACATCGATCGCTTCCTGGCGAAGAATGGCGGTGAGGAGAAGGGATCAGCGTAGGCCAGGGTCGCCCCCATGTTCTGGGGTCGGCGCAGCCCGACGCCGGCGGGAGCCGCTGCGGTGGCAAGGGTGGTGTCGCGACATGACTGACGTGTTTGTGTCATGCCCGGGGCGGGCCACACCACAGGTCCCGATGGGTCTAAAATCGGCCTTACGGAATAAGAGCTCGACTCTTGGTGTTGCCCCGTCCGCGGTAGCGCTCCCCGATGGATTTCGCGGAAGTGGGACTGTGGAGACCGACACCATCGACGTTTCGTCGGAGGACTTTGGCGTCCTCGCCCGTCAGGTCCGGGAAGCGGGCCTGCTCAATCGCCGGCCCGGCTACTACGGAGCCAAGATCCCCCTGACCGTCGCCGCGTTCGGCGCCGGGTTCGCCGGCCTGGTGCTGGTGGGGAACTCGTGGTTCGCGCTGCTCATCGCCGCGTTCCTCGGGCTCATGTTCACCCAGCTCGGCTTCGTCGGCCACGACGCCGGGCACCAGGAGGTGTTCCGCTCGCGACGGGCGAACCGGCTCCTCGGCTTCGCCGTCGGCAACGTCTTGATCGGGATGAGCTTCGGCTGGTGGGTGCCCAAGCACAGCGCGCACCACGCGCATCCCAACGAGATAGGGCGCGATCCGGACATCGGCGACGCCGGCGTCACCCTCCCCGCGGACGGACAGGGCGCGAGTGGCAATGCACTGACCCGTGCGATGGAGCGCTGGCGGGCCCCGTTGTTCTTCCCGCTCATGGTGCTGCGCAGCACCGGCATCTACGTGCTGGGGATCCGGAGACTGATCCGACAGCGCAACCGCGCCGCCGGCGTGGAGGGCGCGCTGCTGGCGTTGCACGTCGCGCTGTACCTGACCTGTGTCTTCTGGGTTCTGTCGCCGTTGAAGGCGGTCGCGTTCATCGCGGTGCAGCAGGCGGTGTTCTCCGTCTACCTCGGCTGCAGCTTCGCGCCGAACCACAAGGGTATGCCGATCATCGAGTCCGGCTCGGGGCTCAGCTTCGCCCGGCGCCAGGTGGTCACCTCGCGCAACATCGCCGGCGGCTGGTTCACCAACCTCCTGTTGGGTGGCCTCAACTACCAGATTGAGCACCACCTGTTCCCGAACATGCCTCGGCCCAACCTGGCCCGCGCCCAGGGCATCGTCCGTGCCTTCTGCCTCGACAACAACCTCGGCTACCGCGAGGACAGCCTCATCGGCTCGTACCGCCAGACACTCGACTCGCTGCGGGCCTCGTTCGTGCCGATCGTCGTGCCGGTCCCGGTCCCGGTCCCCGTCTCCGCCTGATCCGGCGGTCGGACAGCCCGGACCGGACTCTGCAGGTCCGGGCGGCTGGACCAGATGACCGGACCACCGACCCTGCGCTCACGATTGCCCTGTTGGTGGCCGCCTTGGCGGGAGGCCGACGGGATCCCGCCGGTTCTCCTTAAATACGATTGACTTAGTCGGGTTTTACCGGTACCCTCTGCCAATGCTCCGCAGCGACCCGCCCCACCCCGCCCCCCTCCCCCCCAGGGCCGGCGGTGGTCGGGTCGCCGCGAGGCAGCACGGCAGGGCAGCGAGGCTGAACGACAAGATCGTGCCGACCGACATCGCGGCCCGTCTGGCCACGGCCGTCCAGTGGCCGGGCGCGCTCGACGTCGAGGATCGCTCGTGGCGTCTGGTGGCCCGGACGCCGGACTTCGACGCCTGGCTCATCGCCTGGCCGACGGGAGGCAAGGTCGAGCTGCACGACCACGGCGCGGCCAGCGGCGCTCTGAGCGTCATCTCCGGCACCCTGGTCGAGGCGGTGCCCCGGCGGGACGAGACGGGACGGCTTTCACTGGTGCACAACGAGCTCCGCGCCGGCACCACGCTGGGCTTCGGCACCGGGCACGTGCACGACGTGACCAACGAGGCCGGTGAGCTCGCCCTGAGCCTTCACGTGTACAGCCCGGCGCTCACCACCATGACCTTCTTCGACCTCGAGGGAGACCACCTGGTGGCCAAGGGTCTGCGCTGGGCCTACGACGGTAGCGAGGAGCACGATCCGGCCCTCGACCTCACGTCGTGGGCCGGCGCAGGAGCCGCCGGTTGGTGAGCACCCGCTCCGCCGACGACCTCGTGGCTTCGGCGCGGCGCCAGATCGACCGGGTCGAACCGCACGAACTCGAACGGGTTCGTGCCGGTGGCGCCCTCGTGGTCGACATCCGCCCCGAGCGCCAACGAGCCCTGGAGGGCGAGCTCGGATTCGGGATCGTGGTCGAGCGCAACGTGCTCGAGTGGCGTTTCGATCTCCAGGGCAGCCATGCGCTGCCCGAGGTGGAGGGCTACGACCAGCCGGTGATCGTGGTCTGCTCCGAGGGGTACGCCTCGAGCCTGGCCGCGGCGTCGCTGCGTGAACTCGGCTTCAGCCGTGCTGCGGACCTGGCGGGCGGCTACCGGGCCTGGCGGGCCTGGCGGGGCGAGGACGTCCCGCCGGCGCCACCGGTCGCGTCGCGCCCGGCTGCCCCGCCCCGCTGATCCCCGGGGCATCGAGCTTCTCGAAGCGCTCGTCCCAGAGCCGCCGATTCGTGCCGATCCAGTTCAGCGCGCCGTCGAGCACCTCGACCTCGAGGTGGCAGGGCCGGAACTGCGCGTCGCGACGGCGCGAGATCAGGCCGCTCCGCTCGAGCACCTTGAGGTGCTTGGAGACTCCGGGCAGCGACATGTCGAACGGCGCGGCGAGCTCTCCCACCGTGGCGTCACCCTGGGCCAGCCGGCTCACGATGGCGCGCCGGGTGGGGTCCGCCAGCGCGGCGAACGCCGCATCGAGCCGGTCCTCGGTCATCGTCATGCGGTGTATTTAACCGAAAAGTTAGTTAACCGTCAAGCTAAATAAGGGCGGGATCCTGTTAGGCTCCATTCCGGCGGGGACACCCGACGAGGACGAAAGGCGCAGGTCGTGCTGCTGCAGGTGATCACGAGCACCACCCGGGAGGGTCGATTCAGCGAGCGGGTGGCGCCGTGGGTGATGGACCGGCTGGGGCAGCGCGACGACTTCGAAGTCGAGTTGCTCGACCTGCGTGACCATCCGCTGCCGTTCTTCGACGGCGATGCCCCCGCCAAGACGGGCCGGGACTACGCCGACGACGCCGTGGTCCGGTTCGGGCGCGTCGTGGATCGGGCCGACGGCTACGTGTTCCTCACCGCCGAGTACAACCACGGCTACCCCGCCGTGTTGAAGAACGCCCTCGACTCGACGTTCGTGGAATGGCGGCGCAAGCCGGTGTCCTTCGTCGGCTGGGGCAACACGGGCGGGGCACGGGCCATTGAGCAGCTGCGGGCGGTGGCGGTGGAGTTCGAGATGGCGCCGTTGCGCCACGCCGTCCACGTGCTGCCCGACGTGATGCGCGCCATCTTCGGGTCGGAGCACCCCGGGGACCTGGCGCACTTCGCGTCCCTCGAGCCCCGGCTCGCCATGCTGGCCGACGACCTGACGTGGTGGATGCGGGCGCTCGCGACGGCGCGGGCCGCCGACGGGTAGACCGGTTCCGCCGGCGACAACCGTCACGACAAGGAGGCACTACCCATGGACAGCCCACTCGCCCCGCTCCGCGGCTCGGTCGGGCGCCTGCACCAGCTCATCCGCGGTCTCGATGACGCCCAACTCCAGGCGCAGTCCTACGACAGCGAGTGGTCGATCGCGGACGTGCTCTCGCACATCGGCTCCGGCGCGGTCATCATGCGCCGCAACCTCGAGGACGTGTTGGCGGGCCGCACGACCCCCGACGACTTCGCCCCCTCGGTGTGGGACGAGTGGAACAAGAAGTCGGCCCGGGTCAAGGCGGACGACGCGCTCGTGACCGACGAGGCCGTGACCGAGGCACTCGAAGCGGTCAGCCCCGGGGACCGTACCCGCGTGGCGTTCCCCATGGGCCCGATCACGCTCGACTTCGATCACGCCGTCGCCATGCGGCTCAACGAGCACGCATTCCACACCTGGGACGTGGAGGTGGTCTTCGACGACGGCGCCCGGCTGCCCCACGACGCCACTGCCGTCGTGGTCGACAACCTCGAGCTCATCGCCCGCTTCGCGGCCAAGCCGACCGGTGCGACGCGCTCGATCGCCGTCCGCACCTCGGAGCCGGGGCGCGACTTCACCGTGGGCCTGTCGACGGACAGCGTGGAGTTCGTCGCGGGCACGGTCGGGTCCGAACCCGATCTGGAGCTGCCCGCCGAGGCGTTCAGCCGCCTCGTCTACGGCCGGCTCGACCCGGCGCACACGCCGGACTTCACCGGCGACGAGTCGGCACTCGACACCCTGCGCGCCGTCTTCCCGGGTTTCTGACCCTGCCGAGGGGTTGACGCGGACGGCGACCGCGGCACGAGTTGCCGCGCCCGTGGACTTTGTGGAGGATGGGACGTGCCCATCGCCCACCTCCCCAACGACGTGAGCCCCGACGAGCTCGCCGCGGCGGTGGGGCGGGACGGAGCCGCCGTGGTCGACGACCTGGCGGCCGCGGCGCTGCTCGACCGAATCGAGTCGGAGCTCGGCCCGTTCCTGCGCGCCACCCCGACGGGACCGGACGACTTCAGCGGCAGCCGCACCCGGCGGACGGGCTCGCTGATCGCCCGCTCGCCCGCGTGCCGCGAGCTCGTCATGCACCCGCTCGCGCTGGCGACGGCGCGTACCTTCCTCGGACACGCCACGAAGATCCAGCTGCACCTGACGCAGGCCATCGCCATCGGCCCGGGGGAGACCGCGCAGCCGATCCACCGCGACCAGTGGGCGTTCGACTTCTTCCCGTTCCCACCGGGCTACGAGGTGCAGTGCAACACGATCTGGGCACTCACCGACTTCACCGAGGAGAACGGCGCCACCCGGGTCGTGCCCGGGAGCAACCTCCGCGAGGACAAGCTCACCTTCGGTCCCGACGACACCGAGCCGGCGGAGATGTCGCGCGGTTCGGTGCTGTTCTACTCGGGCAGCGTGTACCACGGCGGGGGCGCCAACCGCTCCGCCGGCAGCCGCATCGGGTTGAACATCACCTACAACGTCGCCTGGCTGCGCCAGGAGGAGAACCAGTACCTCTCGGTGCCCCGCGAGGTGGCCGAGACCTTGCCGACGGACCTGCTCCGCCTGATGGGGTACGACCGCGGCGCGTACGCGCTGGGCTACATCGACGACCTGCGCGATCCCATTGAGGCGGTGCGCCCGGGCACGGGCTCGACCGGGTTCGCTGTCGGCGGGTAGCGCCCACCGCGCCTGCAGCCCCTGTGCGATCGGTCTGCGCTCGCCCGTGCCCCACTACCGTGGGCGTCGTGCCGGTCGACATCCGCATGGCCACCGTGGACGACTACGACGAGGTGTTCGTGGCGTTCAGCCGGATCGTCGCCGCCGGCGAGGGGTTCCCGCAGCAGCCCCCGCTGACGCGCCCGGACTTCGACGACTACTGGGTCGCCCACTCCTCCGCCGTGTCCGTGGCCCACTTCGGTGGCTACCTCGTCGGCGCCTACTACCTCAAGCCCAATTTCGTCGGCCGCGCCGCGCACATCGCGAACGCCGGCTACTTCGTGCTCGCCCCGTACCGGAGCACAGGGGTCGGGCGGACGATGGTGGAGCACTCGCTGCGCCAGGCGCGGCGCCTCGGGTTCGACGCCATGCAGTTCAACCTCGTCTTCGAGTCCAACCCCGCCCGCGCCATGTACCGCAATCTCGGCTTCGAGGAGGTGGGGCGGATACCCGACGCCGTCGAGGGCGAGGATGCCCTCGTCTACTGGCGCAGCCTGGAGGACATAGAGCCATGAGCGGAGCCGACGTCACGGTGGAGCACCACGACGACCACGTCGCCGTCGTGTGCATGCACCGGCCGCCCAACAACTACTTCGACACCACCCTCCTGGAGGAGGTGGCCACCGCCTACGAGGAGTTGGGCCGCTCGGGGTGGTGCCGGGCCATCGTGCTCGCATCGGAGGGGAGGCACTTCTGCGCCGGCCTCGACTTCGCCGGCAACGCCGGGCAGGACATCGCCGAGCTCTACCGGGCCGCGCTCCGTCTCTTCGCTGCCCCGCTGCCGGTGGTCGCCGCGGTGCAGGGCGCGGCCATCGGCGGCGGCTGCGGTCTGGCGCTGTCGGCGGACTTCCGGGTGGCGACCGCACAGAGCCGCTTCAGCGCGAACTTCGCGCGGCTCGGCTTCCACCACGGCTTCGCCCTCTCCGTGACGCTGCCGGCCGCCGTGGGGCCACAGGCGGCAGCCGACCTGCTGCTGACCGGACGGCGTGTCGCGGGCGCCGAGGCACTGGCGCTCGGCCTGTGCGACCTCCTCGCCGCTGACGGCGAAGTGATGGCGCAGGCGCTGGACTACGCGGGCGAGCTGGCGGCGTCGGGGCCGCTGGCGGTCCGCTCCATCCGGGCGACGTTGCGTCGTGGCCTGGTCGAGGAGGCCCGGCGGGCGATGGAGCACGAGTGCGCCGAGCAGCTGCGCCTGCGCGACAGCGCCGACTTCGCCGAGGGGGTGCGTGCCGCCGCCGAGCGCCGTCCACCGAGCTTCAGCGGGTCATGAGCGCGACTGGGCCGCAGGCCGACGAGCTGAACACGTCCTTCTCCTGGGCCGAGCACACGGGCCCGTACCGCGCCGTCACTCCGGCGCAGGCCCGGTAGTACGACCAACAGGGGTTCTTCGTGCTCGAGGATGCGCTGGCGCCGGCCGAGCGGGAGCGGCTGGTGGAGGCCATCGACCCGCTCGAGGCGCGCCAGGAGGAGGCGCTGCGCGCCATGGAGGGCGGGCGCTTCTTCATCGCCCGTGCCGACGAGATCACCTTCACGACCCACCTGGTCGAGCGCTCGGCACTGCTGCGGCGGTTCACTTCCAGCTCGTTGCTCGTCGACCTGTGCGCCGACCTCATCGGACCCGACGTGCGGCTGTACTGGGACCAGGCCGTGTACAAGAAGCCGGGCACCGAGTCCCCGTTCCCGTGGCACCAGGACAACGGTACGCGTTCGTCGAGCCTCAGCAGTACCTGACCTGCTGGGTGGCGCTGACCGACGCCACCGAGGAGAACGGGTGCCCCTGGGTGGTGCCGGGACTGCACCGGCTGGGCACCCTGGCCCACGCGTACTCCGACACCGGCTTCGTGTGCCTGCACGACCCCGAGGATGCGGTGGCCGTGCCCGCGCCGGCGGGGAGCATCGTGGTGTTCTCCTCCCTGACCCCGCATTCGACGGGCCCCAACCGCACCGACGCCGTGCGCAAGGCCTACATCGTGCAGTTCGCGCCGACCGGCGCCGCGGTCCTCCGCCGGGGTCCGGACGGAGCGGCGACGCGGGTCACCGCCGACGACGAGTCCCGCCAGTACGAGGTGCTGCGCGCCGGTGCCCCCGTCACGCCGCCGGTGCTGACGCCGGAGGCCGGGAGCCCCTGACGCGGCCGGGTGGGGCGCCGGTGCCGATCGCGATGCTCTGGGCGGACACGGTGCCGTCGGCGTGCCTGGTCCCCTGCACCCCGATGAAGTCGCCGACCTCGAGCGCCGAGGCGGTCGCCGCCGAGGAGGCGCCGGGCCGGGTCGCCGTCGTGTAGGAGGTGGCCGAGGACACGACGACGGTGGTCGTGGCGTCCCGGCGGGTCTGCACGGTGACGTCGTCGCCGCTGACGGCGGTGACCTTCCCGTCGACGGTGGGCCGGGCCGCCCCGCCCGGCGGCTGGCCGTGCGCGCCGGACGGGGGACCCGAGGTCGGAGTGGCCGCGCCGGCGGCGGACGCGCCGAAGCCCAGCACGGTTGCCATGGCGCCCCCGGCGACCAGGGCCTGGCGGCGGCCCGACCAGCGCCAGCGGGCGCCGCGGCGTGGGGTGGGCAGCCCGGTGCCGGCGCCCGGTGCCGGCTCGGGCAGCTGCTCGGGCAGTGGCTCTGGCAGTGGATCGGTCTTCATGTCGTGTGCGCTCCTGCTCTCCGTGTGGGACCCGGCGATCTGCCGTGCTCCGCACTGTGCGGCACGCCCGTGTGGCCGGCCTGCGGGCCGGCTGGGACCATGGTCACAACTTGTCGCCGGCGCCGTGGGGCCCCGGGCGGGCCGCACTAGGCTCATTGTCGAGTCGCTGACTACAGGATCAAGGAGCCTCTGATGACACACACCGCTCCGGTGGCGGACTGGGCCACCGATTTCGACGTGCTCGACCCGCAGTACGTCGCGGACCCGTTCTCCATCTGGGACGATCTGCGCCGGACCTGCCCGATCGCCCACACCGACCGGCGCAAGAGCAGCTGGCTCCCGACCCGCTACGAGGACGTCACGGCGATCGCCCACGACATCGAGCACTTCAGCTCGCAGAAGATCGCGGTGATCCCCGGCGACGAGGACGAGGACCCCAATGCCGACTTCGAGGGGCCCGACCTCCAGTACGGGCTGCCCCCCATCTCCTCGGACCCGCCGCTGCACACGTGGACGCGACGGCTCCTCCTGCCGTGGTTCTCGCACAAGCGCGTCGACGGCTACGTGCCGCTGACGCGGGAGCTGTGCCGCCGGCTGCTGGACGGGTTCGCCGACACCGGCCACGCCGATGCGGCCGCCGACTACGCCCAGCAGATCCCGGTCCGGGTCATCGCCCACATCCTCGGCGTCTCGCCCGACCTCTCCGACACCTTCACCGGCTGGGTGCGCGACGTGCTCGAGTTCGCCGACGATGCGGAGCGCCGCCAGCGCGGCGCCGAGGGCCTGCTGAACTACTTCGTCGGGCAGCTCGAGGAGCGCCGTTCCAACCCGGGCGACGACCTCTTGAGCGAGCTGCTGACCACCGAGGTGGAGGGCGCGCCGGTCGACGACGGCATCGTGCTCGGCATGGCGGCCCTGGCGCTCATCGCCGGCGTCGACACGACCTGGAGTGCCATCGGCTCCTCCCTGTGGCACCTGGCCACGCATCCCGAGGACCGCAAACGCCTCGTGGCCGAGCCCGAGCTGATGCCGACCGCCATCGAGGAGTTGCTCCGCGCCTACTCCCCGGTGACCATGGCCCGCGAGGTGACCGAGGACGTCGTCTACTCCGGCTGCCCCATGAAGGCGGGGGACAAGGTGCTGATGAACTTCCCGGCCGCCAACCGCGACCCCGAGGCGTTCGAGCATCCCGAGGTGGTCCAGCTGGACCGGGCCCACAACCGCCACGTCGCGTTCGGCTCGGGCATCCACCGCTGCGCCGGGTCGAACCTGGCCCGCATGGAGCTGCAGGTGGCGCTCGAGGAGTGGCTCGCCCGTATCCCCGACTTCTCGCTCGCCGAGGGCGCCGAGGTCACGTGGGCCGGCGGTCAGGTCCGCGGCCCCCGCATCTGCCCGGTGGTGTTCTCATGAAGCTCCGCGTCGACCCCGACAAGTGCCAGGGCCACGCCCGCTGCTACGGGCTGGCTCCCGAGATCTTCGACGTCGACGACTACGGGCTGGCCTCGGTGATCGTCGACGAGGTGCCACCCGAGCTCGAGGACAAGGCCCGGCTGGCCGTGGCCAACTGCCCCGAGTACGCGATCGAGATCGTCAGCGAGTAGCCGGCCACGAACCACCCCGGGCCGCACCGCCACCGAGGACGGGGCGCGGGCCCGGAGCGGTCCGCGGGATCAGACGCCGGCCAGCGCCAGGGCGGGCTCGCCCTCGACGACGGCCTCGTCGGTCGAGGGTCGGGCCCGGCGGATGAGGCCGAAGGCGGCCAGGGCGGCCGCGGCGAGCACGATGGCGCTGAAGGTGAAGGCGGTCGTGTAGCCGTGGATGGCCCCGGCGGTCAGCGACTCGGCCGAGTGACCGTGGGTGGCGACGTAGGAAACGGTGGCACTCGTGGCGATCGTGTTGATGAGGGCGGCGCCGAGTGAGCCGCCGGTCTGCTGCGTCGAGTTCACCAGCGCGCTGGCCACGCCGGCGTCCTCTTGGCCGACACCGATGAGGGCCGTGCTGCTCATGGTCACGAACGACAGGCCCATGCCCAGGCTCACGATGAGCTCGGCCGGGAGCACGGTGCTCACGTAGGCCGAGTGGATGTCGAGGGTGCTGAAGAGGGCGAGACCTGCCGTGGCCAGGAGGAGGCCGCCGGTCAGGAGCGCCCGCGGCCCGAAGCGGGGCAGCAGGCGGCTGGCCGCGGTGGCGCCGGTGATGATCCCGAGCGAGAACGGCACGAAGGCGAAGCCCGACTTCAGGGCCGAGTAGTGCAGCGTGCCCTGGAAGTAGTACGTGAGCGACAGGAAGGTGCCGAGCATGGCGATGCCGACCAGCAGCGAGGCCAGGAACGAGCCGCCCCGGTTGCGGTCGAGCACGATGCGCAGGGGGAGCAGCGGGTGGTGGGCGCGCTGCTCAATGAGCACGAAGGCGACGAGCAGCACGGCGGCGGCTCCGAACAGCATGAGCGTGGTCGACGAGGTCCAGCCGTCGGTGCCCGCCTTGGTGAACCCGTAGACGAGGGCCAGGAGGCCGCCGGTCACGGTCACCGCGCCGGGCAGGTCGTAGCCGTGGTTGGCCGAGGCCCGGCTCTCCGTGACGTAGCGGAAGGCGGCCACGGCGGCGATGATCGCGATGGGCACGTTGATGAGCAGCGTCCAGCGCCACGAGGCGAACTCGGTCAGCACGCCGCCGAGGATGAGGCCGATGGCGGCGCCGGCGCCGGCGATGCCGCCGTAGACGGCGAAGGCCCGGGCCCTTTCCTTGGGCTCGGTGAAGGCGACGGTGAGCAGCGAGAGCGCGGCCGGCGCCATGATGGCGGCGAAGGCGCCCTGCAGGGCACGGGCGCCGAAGAGCATGGCCGAGTTCTGGGCCAGGCCGCCGAGCGCCGAGGCCCCGGCGAAGCCGATCAGGCTGATGACGAACATCCGCTTGCGCCCGAAGTAGTCGGCGATGCGGCCGCCGAGGAGGAGCAGCCCGGCGAACGAGAGGGTGTAGGCCGTCAGCATCCATTGGCGGTTGGCCGCCGAGATGTGCAGGGCGCGCTGCGCCGACGGCAGGGCGATGATCACCACCGAGGCGTCGAGCACCACCATGAGCTGGGCCACCGCGATGATGGCCAGCGCCCGGAAGCGCTTGGGGTCGAGGTCCGGCCCTGTGCCGAAGGTCCGGCTCGGGGTGTCGAGGGTCGAGGTCATGGCGTCTCCGTCTCCTGAAAGGGATCCGACCCCGATCGCCCGGCCCCGCCACCACCGCCTTCACCTGGGAAGGGTCTGGTCTTGGCGGCTCCAATGGCCTACAATCGGAATCGGAGTCTTGGTTCCCTTTAGACTATACGGAACCGACGCTCCGGTTGTCAATGGGGGAGGAGAGGATTTCTGTGGGCCTGAATGCGAACCTACCGGGAGGGTGTGACGGACCGGACGGCACCGCTCCGCGCCCGATGCGGGCCGACGCCCAGCGCAACCGCGCCCGCATCCTCGACGCGGCCGAGGTGGTCTTCGCGGCCGAGGGGATCGAGGTGCCCGTCGACGTGATCGCCGAGAAGGCCGGGGTGGGGGTCGGGACGCTGTACCGGCACTTCCCGACCAAGGAGAAGCTCTGCGAGTCCATCCTCCTCGACCGGTTCGCGGCGCTGACGCTCGATGCTCGTGCGCTGGCCGGCGCCGAGGACCCGGCCAGCGCCTTCTTCGGCTTCCTCGAGCACATCGTGGCGGAGGGGGCGGCCAAACGGGACCTCATCGCGGCGGTGATGGGTGCCGGCGTGGAGTTCGACCTGGAGGTCGCCGGAGTCAAGGACGAGCTCCGCGACGCCGTCGGGGTGCTGCTGCAACGGGCGCAGGCGGTGGGTGCCGTGCGCCCGGACGTGACGGCGGCCATGGTGGTGTCGCTGGTCGGCGCCACGTGCCAGGCGGCCGCGCACACCGACGTCACGCCGGCCTGCGACCTGCTCGGGATCGTGTGCGACGGGCTGCGGCCGCAGGGCGCCGCCTGAGGCCTGCGCTTCAGCCGTTCCCCGTGTGCCGGTCGGCCTGGGCGCGCACCGTCGCGCCGTAGGAATCGATGGGGCTGTGTAGTGACAGCCCTCCGTCGCACTCGAGCACCTGCCCGGTGACCCACTCCATGGAATGGAGGGCGATGATGGCCTGGGCGACGTCGCCGGCCTCGCCGAGGCGACCCAGCGCGGTGCGGTCGGCCACGCCCGCGAGCCACGGTGAGCCCTCGACGGACGCCGCGCGGCTGTTCCCGAGCATCGGCGTGCGCGTCACGCCCGGCGCCACCGCGTTGACGCGCAGGCCCAGCGGCCCCCATTCGGCCGCGGCCACCTCGACCAGCATGGACAGGGCGGCCTTGGACGCGCAGTAGAGGCCCATGGTGCGGTCCACCAACCGCGCGCTGACGCTCGACACGGCGACGAACGAGCCGGGCACCCCCGCCTCGCGCATGGCGCCGACCCAGGCCCGCATGCAGAGCCAGGGCCCGCGGGCGTTGACCCGCATGATCCGGTCGAACTCCTCCGGCGCGGTGTCGACCAGCAGCCCGGCATGGCCCACGCCCGCCGTCACCGTCACCGTGGTGGGGACGCCCCAGCGCATGCGGGTCACGCCGACGGCCTCGTCGATCTCGTCGGGCTCGGTCACGTTGCAGGTGACGTCGTGGCTGCCCGCGATGTCCCAGGTCACCGTCGTGGTGCCCCGGGCCCGGAGCGCGTCGGCCACCGCGGCGCCGATGCCCGACCCGCCGCCGACGACCAGCGCCAGTGGATGTGGTTCGTCCTGCATGTGCCTCCCTTCGGACCCGCCCAGGGCAGACCGTACCCGGCGGGCGGTGGCAGACTCGTGGCCCCATCACGTTCCCCGGAGGCTCCGTGGCGAAGCTGCACCACTCTGCGATCGCGACGCGTGACCCCGAGACCAGCCTCGTCTTCTGGCGCGACGGTCTCGGGCTCGACGTCATCATGGACCACACCTTCGAGGGCCCGTGGCCCACGCTCTTCGGCGGGGAGTCCACCACGCTGCGCTCGGTGTTCCTCGGCGAGGCGTCGTCCCCCGAGAGCGGCATCGTCGAGCTGGTGGCCCGGGACGACACGGCCCTACCCAGTGCCGAGGTGTCCGGGCCGGTGGAGGGCTTCATGCTGCTCTCGCTCCACGCCGATCTCGACACGGTCCTGCCGCGCCTGGCCGCGCTGGGCGTCGGTGGTGAGCCGATCGTGGCGGCGGTCGGCGGGGTGCGGCTCGCCGTCGTGCGCGACCCCAACGGCGTGCCGGTGGAGCTGATGGACGACGTCGCCCGGCGCAACCTCGCCGTGCTGGCGGACGGCGACGGATGACCGCGCCGGGGGGCGGCGCGACGGAGGGCGCGGGCCGGCGTTGGCGGGTCGCCATCATGGGGGCGGGCGCGGGCGGGCTGGGGCTGGCCATCCGGCTGGCCAAGTCCGGGCAGCGTGACTTCGTGCTCTTCGAGGCGTCCGACGGCGTGGGCGGGACCTGGCGCGCCAACACCTACCCCGGGGCGGCGTGCGACGTGCCGTCCCACCTGTACTCGTACTCCTTCGCCCTCAAGCCGGACTGGAGCAAGACGTACGCCGACCAGCCCGAGATCCTCCAGTACTTCGAGGACTGCGCCGACCGCTTCGGCATCCGCCCCCACCTCCGGCCTCACACCCGCATCACGACGGCCCGCTGGGACGAGCGGGCACGGCACTGGTGCCTGACCGATGCCGGCGGCGTCACCTACGTGGCCGACGTGCTCGTGAGCGCCATCGGGACCTTCACCGAGCCTTCCGTCCCGGAGATCGAGGGCCTCGGGTCCTTCGCCGGCCCGTGCTTCCACTCAGCCCGCTGGGAGCACCAGCACGACCTGGCGGGCGCCCGGGTGGCGGTCGTCGGGACGGGGGCGAGCGCGGCGCAGATCGTCCCCGAGCTCGCCAAGGAGTCCGCGCTGGTCTCCGTCTACCAGCGCACACCCCAGTGGATCCTCCCGCGTTCGGACAAGCCGTTCACCGAGGAGGAGAAGCGCCGGTTCGCCCGCAACCCGATCGCGGCCAGGCGCCATCGCCGGGAGATCTATCTGGCCTTCGAGAACACGATCGCCTTCCGCCACGGGGACGAGGTGGCGGAGCGGCTCAAGGCGTTGGCCCTCAGCCACATCGAATACCGGATCGCGGACGACGAGCTCCGCGCCAAGCTCACGCCGGACTACCCGTTCGGATGCAAGCGCACGCTCGTCTGCAGCGACTTCTACAAGGCGCTCGTGCGTGACAATGTCGAGCTCGTCACCGAGGGCATCGAGCGCGTGACCCCGCACGCCGTCGTCACCGACGACGGGCGGGAGCGGCCGGCGGACGCCCTCGTGCTGGCCACGGGGTTCAAGGCGGCGGAGTACCTCGAGGGGATAGAGATCATGGGGGTGGGTGGCCGCCGCCTGCACGACGACTGGGCCGAGGTGGCCCACGCCTACATGGGCCTGACCGTATCGGGGTACCCCAATTTCTTCATGCTGTACGGGCCGAACACCAACCAGGGCGGGAACTCCATCCTGGTGATCCTCGAGGCCCAGGCCACCTACGTCCTGCGTGCGCTGCGAGCCATGCGCCTGCACCGGGCCCGGGCCGTCGACGTCCGGCGTGACGTGATGGACGCCTACAACCAGGAGCTGGCCGAGGCCCTGTCGGGCACGGTGTGGCAGGACGGGTGCCACAGCTACTTCAAGAACGCCAACGGGAGGATCGCCACCCAGCTGCCCCAGACCTCGGGGTGGTACGTCAAGCGCACGCGCCGCTTCCAGATGCGGGAGTATGTCCGTTCATGAAGGCAGCGGTGTACTACGAGACGGGCCCCCCCGACGTCTTTCGTTACGAGGACGTGCCCGACCCGGTGGCCGGACCGGGCGAGATCCTGATCGACGTCGAGGCGGTCAGCATCGAGGGCGGTGACACGCTGAACCGGCTGGGCGGCGACTTGGCCCGCCCGCCCCACGTGGTGGGCTACCAGTGCGCCGGCACGGTGGCCGAGGTCGGCGCCGAGGTCCGGGGGTTCGCGGTGGGGGACCGCGCCGTGACGGTCGGGCTCGACGGCTCGCACGCCGAGCGCCGGGCGGCGCCCGAGGCGTTCGCCTGGAAGATCCCCGACGGGGTCCCGACCGACGAGGCGGCGTGCGTGCCGGTGCCGTTCGGCACGGCCGACGACTGCCTCTTCGAGTTCGGGCGGCTGCAGGCGGGGGAGACCGCTCTCGTCCACGCCGGCGCGGGCGGGGTCGGCATCGCCGCGATCCAGATGGCGAAGCGTGCCGGCGCCCGGGTCCTCGCCACCGCTTCGAGTGACGACCGTCTGGAGCGCCTCCGGGATCTTGGCCTCGACGAGGGCATCAACTACCGCACCCACGACTTCGTGGCCGAGGCGCGCCGGCTGACCGACGGCCGTGGCGTCGACGTGGTGGTGGACTCGGTGGGAGGCCTGACCCTGCAGGGGAGCATCAACGTGCTGGCCTACCGGGGCCGCTGCGTCACGGTCGGCGACGCCGGGCGGTCGGCGGCCGAGCGGCTCGACATCTCGACGATGCGCCCCAACAACCAGACGCTGTCCGGCTACTTCCTCGGCGCCGAATTGCTGCTCTCGCCTCGCCCGCACGCCATGATCGCCGGGCACCTCGCCGACATCGCGCGCGGAGAGCTCAAGGTGGTCATCGACCGCACGTTCCCGCTCTCGGACGCCGCCGGCGCCCACGCCTACATCGAGAGCCGGCAGGCCTTCGGGAGGGTGCTGCTCATCCCCTGACGTCGCCGTCGTCCCGGGGCCGCGCCCGCCCGCCCGCCGGCACGCTCAGGACGTGGCACGGGCGCAGCCCCAGCGCCACGGCCGCCGGCACGCGCGTGAGGCCAGCGCGCCGGCGCCACCGAAGCAGCTGACGGCGACGACTGCGAGGAGGAGCGGGCTCATCTCCAGTGCCGGATGATGGAGAGTCCCTGCGACGCCAGGAAGGACAACCAGTGACCCCCGGACCGTTCGGCCGACCCCGCTGACCCGTCTCGCTCCGAGCTGAGGGCCAGCTCGACCCGACCCGACCCGACATCGTTCACCTGCAGTGCCAATGGCGACATGCGTCCCCCCGTCGTCCGGGACCCGGGTCATCCCCCGGCCCCCGTGCTCTCGGTATCGGCCGGGCGCCCCGGAGCCTTGAGCGACCCCTACGACGCCCCGATGCCCTGTCCGATCAGGACCACGCCGAAGATCAGGAACAGCACCGACATGACCGTTGCGTTGTTGCGACCGAGCCAGGTCCTCCAGCCGTCGAGGACCTCGTGCGAGCGGTCTCCGAGGAACAGCGTGACGACGATCGGCGTCGCCACCCCGAGCACGGCGACGAAGACGTACACGGCCATCGCCCCGATCTCCCGGC